>Ga0268299_1000769_pt1 | contig 81366 bp, 65 predicted proteins | sample NOBtaG_FD_193484 | JGI IMG/M metagenome (GOLD analysis project Ga0268299, IMG submission 193484) | Activated sludge microbial communities from bioreactor in Nijmegen, Gelderland, Netherland - NOB reactor | ecosystem: Engineered > Bioreactor > Aerobic > Activated sludge | place: Netherlands... | reverse complement strand
AAGTACGGACCAATCGTTGATCAATTTGTGCATCCAATCTCGTCTGAAGCACTGAAAGGTAACGATCAGACTGGTGAAGCAAAAAACAGGCTGCCCTTTGTTTAATCGGGGCAGCATCGTTTCTTTGCAGCAAGTGTTTAAACATGAAGACCTCCTGCGCTTTGAGTGTGTGGTAATACTCAAATTTACGCAGGAGGTCTCTTTTTTCATAACACCCCAAAATTCGGGATGACTCATGTTTCACCGCAGAGACGCGGAGGCGCGGAGAATACTACTCCGCGCCTCCGCGTCTCTGCGGTGAATTGTTTTTTCATAGTGAACAAAAAGCCGCAGATTTGCCCGAAATTGTTTTGTTATCCGATCAATCTGTGGACTTATGAGAACCTTGCAAACATCAAAAATGACTCAAGCGCTTTTGTTGCCCTGCTTCGGGTTGCTTTGGCTTCCTTTCCTGACCGCCCAGACCGAGCCACCGCCGGAACGCCTGTCCGAATTCAGCATCACGCCGGAGGGCGGCGGGTTTCGTTTCCGCCCCCAAAGTCCGGCGCTCTCGCAGGTGGCCGGCGCGCCCACGGCGTTCTACACCCATTACTGGGAGTTTGGGGACGGTGGTTTCAGTTTTGAGGAAAGTCCTCTGCACGTGTACGATAAGGCAGGCACCTATCCCGCACTATTGAGCAGCACGGCGCACTACGACGACAACAAAAAGCCGCCGAAACCAAAATCGAAACAGGTGCTTGCCGGCACGGACGGCGTGGGCGCACCGGTAATGGGCGATGTGTTTGCCGAAAAGGGCAAAACGATCTCCATGCGGACGAACCGCCAGCCGGCAGCCGGTGAGGAACTTTTTTGCATCATCAGCTACCGCAACACCAGTACGTACACGACCGATGGGCGTTTGCACCTGTTTTTCAACGAAAAAAAATACCCCAGCACACACTTCTCCTTCCTCGAAGCCCGCACGCACCACGGCGAGCGCAGCGAGGCCCTGTATTCCCATACCGACCCGCCGATGTTGCCGGACTGGGGCGCACTCGCTGCCGGGTTCAACGGCACCGGCGATGCGGCACCTATGTTCTTCGCCCCGCCGCCACCCGCCGCGGAGGAGCTGTTGCAAAAAGCCCGCAAAGATTACCGGGAGGAGCAGGCCTGGCGTTTTTCCAACCTACGGCCGGGAGAAAGCCGCAACCTCTTCGTCACGCTGCAGGGCACGGCCAACATGCTGCGCGACACGAGCGCCTTCATCCACCTCGAAGGAGTCTTCGCGCCGTTCGACCCGGCCATCGCGGCCGATTCGTTTGCGTTGGAAATCGAGATCGTCAGTTCGCACGACCCCAACGCCATTGCCGTGTCGGACAACCGGGTGGGCTATCGCGGGGTGGCTGGAAAAAAATTGGACTACAAAGTGCGCTTTCAGAACAACGGCGAAGGTCCGGCACGCAAGGTGGAACTCACCATCAGCATGCCCCAAGGCCTGAACGTAGGCAAGATGCGCCCGCTCGACTGGTACCCCAAGTGCCCGTTATGCACGGTGCCGCGCCAAACGGGCAGTTGCCTCGACACCGCCACCACCGCTGCGGGATTGGTGTTCACGTTCCGCGACATCCACCTGCCGGGCAGCCATCAAAAGGGCGTGACCGACTACGACTCCACCAAGGGATTCGTGCGCTACCGCATCGAGGCCGACAAGGACATTCCAAAACTGCCCTTCCGCAGCCAGGCATCCATTGTTTTTGACAAAAACACGCCCGTACTGACCAATTTTTCCAGAACGAGTTTCAAGTGGGGCATCTCCCCGGGGCTGAAAATCGGCTATGGGTTTTCGCCGGACAGCGCCGCCGAGACGGGTTATTTTTTTGTCGGAGCCAGCCTGTCGCCGTTCAAGTCGTGGCGGATATACCCCCAGATAGAACTGCTCACCGGGTTGAAAGGTAAAACCGCCCTGCCGGAGCGCTTGACATCTATACCGGGGGACTCTACCAAGCTCGTCGGTGATCTGGACACGCTGATATCGAGGGAAATCCTCACGTCCGGCAAACGCGGATTCGTCTCCGTGGAGATTCCCGTGTTGCTGCGCAAAAACTTCAGCAAGTTCTTCGGCATCGGCATCGGCGGCAGCGCCCGCATCCTGTTTGAAAACGGCGAAGAGTTGATGCGCGTGACTACCAAACGAACCACATACGAACGAATCATGGGCATATTCGTGCCCTTCGGCGACCCAACAGTTTCCGTTGACGAGACCGTGCAGGACCTCAACGACACCACCGTACGTTTTTCGGCTTTTGCCGACATCACGCTCGGCAGCGTACGGGCGGGCCCAAACGTGGGCATACGGGCAGGAGGCATCTTCGGCGAGCGCGAAACGCGGCCGTTTGTGCAGATTTCGATCGAACACAAATTTTGAAAATTGCTAAAACCACAACCTATGAGAAAGCAGATTTCCTGGGGCATCCCCCTCGGCGCCGTTGCGCTGGCATTGATCTATTATTCATTTTATACGCCACCACCGCCCGTGTTGTCGGTACACACCAGCAGCCTGACGGCAGAGGTGTCGTACTCTTTGTCCGACCTTGAGACCGTTAGCGGGACCGGCGCGTATATCAAGGTATTCCTGAGCCACGGCGACGGCACCTACTGGATGGGGCCAGAGTCGGCGTTGGCTGCCCACCGCCATGTCTATGCCCAGCCAAACACGGATTACACGGCATACGCCGAGATCATCTATGCATACGACGACAACAAAAAACCACCAAAAAAAACAAACAAAAAGACATTCACCTCCTCAGGCCAAGGCGCGGCCGCTCTCCCGCCCAATCTCAACTTGGCAGGAAAAAAAATAACGCTGAACCGGACGACCAACGCAGTACCGGGGGATTCGCTCACATACATCATCACATACGAACACGATGACAGATGCGGCAACGATACCTTGCACGGGACAATTCAATTGACCTTCGACGGGGGTGTGCTGGAGGCAGATCTTCCAGAAGCGTACAAAGGCGAATATGAAACGTCGAGAACGGCAAACACCATCGAGTACGACATCCCGCAACTGCTCCCGGGCCAACAGCGAAGTTTTTTTGTTCGAATGAAAACCAAGAACTCTGCCGCTCTGAACTCAGCAATGGCCCCAGCACCGCATGTAGCGCTGTTGCTTTCTGATAAACATGACAGGGAATGCCCGAACATAATCGGCGTACATCACGATACGATCCTCGGACAAACGATAGCCGACTCCCACGACCCGAACCGAAAACTTGTGGAACTGAATGACCTGTGCCCCGGCGATTCGGTGACCTGGCGCATTGATTTTCAGAACGAAGGCAATGCGCCCGAAAACGAGGTGGTCATCTCCGACTGGATTGATCCGCTGCTCGATTACGAATCGGTTACCGTACTGCCGCCGCCGCATTCCAAGTTTAACGTGGTATCGCAACGGTACAACCCGGCCAACCGGGAATGGCGCTTCAAAATGACCGGGCTGAACTTGCGCGGCCTCGGAGAACGGGGCGTACCGGAAGAAAGCACAAAAGGCCATATCCTGGTTCGGATCAAACGGAACGCGCATGTCCAATGCAACGCCGCCGTCAATTCAGCGCGGATTTTTTTCGGTTGCAACCCGCCAGTGTTTACCGGCCCGGCTATTGCGGGGTTTCCTTGTGATTCGGTCGCATGCGATACTTGTCCGATATTCGGGGAGGCAACATTGCCGACGATGGATGTCAATGCCGGAGATACGCTGATCTTGGCAAGCCAGATGGACAGTATTTTTGGCAGCTTTCCCAGTTCCAATGACTGGGCCTTCAAGTGGTACCCGGCATTGGGTCTTAGCAATGCGTTCGTACCGAATCCAACGCTCGGCGGCCCCGTCAACCGCACTTATACGCTGGTTGCTTCTCGCACGGCGAATTGCGGCCGGTATGTGATCCATGTCCCGGTACGCCCCGCCACCCCGTTGGGGATAAATATTGCCACAAACTGCTCTGCCAACACCTGGGACATCATTGCCACGGCTACTGGACGCGGCCCTGAGCATTTGGTCTGGAACAGGTGCGACAAGTGGGTTGGCACCGACATGCTTCCGCCGCCTCCACAGCTTCCACAGAATCGGCTTCAGGGCGGACTGAAAGTGTACTTCGGCGTTTGGGACACCCTGACCGATCAGGTCGCAGAAAAATGGGTGTTGTTGCCCGAAGAGTGTCCGCCGCCGCCCATTACTACCAAGTGGTGGGTATATGCTTTGGCAATACTGGCATTGGCAATCGCGGCGGTTTGGTATTTCCAGAGTAGACGACAGTAAAAAAAAGTAATCTTGCGGGCAAAACCAGTCCGCATCCATGAAGCAACTGATACCCGTTTTTCTACTGCTCGTCCTGTGCTGGGCCGTGCTGTGGGCGCAGTCCGCCGCCGACAGCACGGCCCTTGTCCGTTCCAAGTTGGATAGCCTCGTAGCCGCCGATAAATTAACCGAGGCCAGCGAAGTAATCTCCGCCATGCCCGACAGCGCCCGGACCGCATACTGGAATCGTATGGAAGAGAAGGCCTTGGAGCGGGTCGAAATGCTCTACGACTCCTCGGAATTCGATTCTATAATCATGGTCTTGGACAGCGTCCTTATCGTGCTGAAACGGCACGGCCGGGCCGATTCCTTGCCAACAGCCCGCTTTTGGGCCTGGAAAGCCTTCACGCACAAAGCACTTGAGCAGTTCACCGACGTGCTCGACGCCTACAACGAGGCCATTCAAATTTACTTGACCCACAAACACAACGAGCCCATAGTCGCCTACTCCTACAAAAACGCCGCACAGGCGTACATACGCCGGCGGGATTACCGAGAGGCCGACAGATGCCTGAAAATGGGCATGCAAAGCGACTCCACCAACTTATACCTGCTCTCTATATATGGTCAGTTGGCCAACAACGCATACTGGAAGGACAGTTTTGATTTGGCATTGTATTATTACGATATTGGCAAAAACACACCGGGCGATCCCGATGCACTGGCCTCGCTCCGCTCAGCGGCAGCGACTGCTTTGATCAAAAAGGGCCGGTGGCAAGAAGCCGAAAACCTGATGCGGCAGGCGCTGGCGTTCTATAAAAAAGAAAAGTACGAAGGAGAAAACCGAATACGCTGCTATACATATTTAGCAGAAATAGCATGGAACAATCGCCAAATCCGTCAAGCGAAAAACTATTACATACAAGCAGAACGCGAAGGACTGGATTGTTTCGGAAAAGGGAAAAGCCGTGAACTGGCCAAACTCTACTGCGAATGGGGCGACTTCCTGTACCGCGAAAAACGCGATGCCGAAGCCATGCAAGCCTACCAGAAAGCCATCGTGCAGGCATACCCAACCTTCCACAACCTCGATCCGACAAGCAATCCCGACCCCGATGAGGCCCCTGTGGAGCAATGGGCCATTACCGCGCCGGCCAACAAAGCCCTCCTGCTCCTGCACAACCCAGTACCCGAAAACCGCCGCGCTGCCGCAGACTGTTTTGACCTCGCCTTTGCCGCTGCCGAACAATTGCGCCGAACGTACGGCTCGGACGAGGCAAAAGTCAGTCTCACACAGCACAACTTCGACCTGCGCCGCGAAGCCGCTCTCAACCTCTGGGCCATGTACCGCGAATCCGGCGCCCCGGCGCACCTGGAGCGCCTGTTCGACCTGCTCGAAAACGGACGGGCCAACACCCTGCGCGATGCCTTGCAGCAACAACGAGCCTTGGCGCTCACGGGCATCCCGGATTCCCTGCTGGCTCTAGAGGACAACCTGCGCCGCGACTGTGCCATTGCAAAAACAAGTTTGATGGAGGCCGAAACCGCCGGAGATTCGTCCAAGACGGTTCTGCGCCAAAAACACTTGCTCCTGCTCGAACGCCAGTACGAAAAGGTGGTGTCGGGTTTGAGAAAAAATCATGCCCGGTTCCGCGAGTTCAGCCAGGCGGGACAAACGGCCAACCTGACTGCCTTGCGCCGCGCCTTGCCGGATCACGCCGTCCTGCTCACCTTTTTCGATGCCAGCGACCGCTACCTGTGCTTGCGCTTGGGCCAAAAAGGTTTGTCCGCCCACGAAATATCCCGCGATTCCGTACTCGACCAGGCATTGGGTCGCTTCCAAAAGTTGCTGGCCGACAAAAACGCACAAGCAGCCGACCCCGCCGCTTTTTTTGCAGATGCATATTTTTTGAAGCAGCGCCTGCTGCCGGACGCTGTTTTGGCTAACGCCAAAGCATTGGTCGTTGTACCGGATGGGCGTTTGGCCTATCTGCCCTTCGAGGCACTCCTGACGGCGCCGCACACAGGCACCTACGGCAAAGCGCCCTATCTCCTGCGTTCGCATACGGTGCAGTACGCCTGGTCGGCGGCTTTGCTGGCCGACAGCACCGCTCAGCAACCACCTGAAAAAAACCTGCTCCACGTGGCGCCGTTTGCAGCCGCCGCCCGTGCCGGACTCGCTACGCTGCCCAATAGCCTGAACGAAAAGCCGGAAAACACCGGCGGCGATTTGTTGCAGGGCAATCAAGCCCAGGCCGACACGTTTTTGCGCAGTGCCTCGGCCTACGACATCCTGCACTTGTCCACCCACGCGCACGCGGGCCAGCAAGGACAGCCGGGCATCGAATTCTACGACCGTACGGTGGCATTGCCGGAAATTTACGCGCAGCGGCTGAACGCGTCGCTCGTGGCACTCAGCGCCTGCGAGACCAACGCCGGGCAGTTTGCCGAAGGCGAGGGCGTGCTGAGCCTTGCCCGGGCTTTTGCATACTCGGGCGCGCGCAGTTTGGTAGCGAGCTACTGGTCGGTGAACGACCGTTCCACGGCCAATTTGTTTACGGCGTTTTACCGGCACCTGAAAAAAGGCATGACCAAGTCAGCGGCACTGCGCCAGGCCAAACTCGAGCTGCTGGCCGAGCCGGGCGCCGATGCCCGAAAAATGCCTTATCACTGGGCTGCGTTCACGTTGTCGGGCGCCGACGGGCAAGTGGCGCTCGCCGGTTCGGGATGGCTGCCGTGGTGGGCATGGGCACTATTGGGCATCGGAGCAGGCTTTGGCTTGATATGGTATTGGCGGACAAACCAGCGCCGCCAACGGGTTTAGGGGGCTAGGATATAAAAAAGGGCCGAACGCGAACGTTCGGCCCCATGCCGGTGGAGAATATCGGATTCGAACCGATGACCTCTTGCATGCCATGCAAGCGCTCTAGCCAACTGAGCTAATCCCCCATTGCTTAAAAGCGGGTGCAAATGTATGCAGTGCTTCGACATTTGAACAAGCGATTGGTGAATATTTATTTTGAGAAAAATTGGAGGGGCGCCCTCACCAAAGCACCACCGGGATCGTTTGTCGGGCAATGCGCCCATTTTGTAGCAAGCAGACTTCCAGCCAGATCAACTTGCCCTCCATGCCGGAGGGTGCCTGAATGCTGAAGCGAAACAGACCGGCCTCGGAACCGGGCGCCTCCCAAAGGGTAATTTCCTGGCCAAGCAGGGAAAGCAGCCGGAACTTCAGGTCGCCCGAAAACGGCAGGGTCATCTCGACCTGACCCGCATCGCGCAAGGGATTGGGCGACACGCGCAGGCCGAGCGACGGCATGCCCGCCTCCGAGGTTGGAGTGGTCAGACAATCCGCCGACAATTCCGGGCAGTACATGCGCCGGGCAAGCGTGCAGTCAAGCACGAAAGGATTGGGTTTGTTTTCCTGGTACGGCGCTATACGCATGGTTTTGATCAGTTCCATCGAGTCGGCGCGGTCGTAGTCGTGCCATTGGCAAAGGGTCGGGCGCTGGAGCGCAAAAAATCCCTGATCGGCGGCAAGCGCCTCGGAGGTGTACATCGTGTAAAAATAAAACACGGCGCGGGCCAGGTCGCCCTTCACCGATTCGCGCGGCTCGAACAGGTTGGTCGTGGCTTCGCTGTACAGGTGGATGTTTTGCGCCGGAATACTCGTGAACACCTGGGCATTCAAAAACCACTTTTGTGCTTGCGGGTCGGGGATTTCCAAGTAGGGCAGGTTGCCGCGGGCCTCGTTCACGGGAGTGCGCGTTGGGTACAGGTGGTGCATGTCGCTGCGGGCATTGCCATCGGAAGCGCCTTTGGCCTGCGGGTAGGCGTGCTCGGTGTTCATGCCCAGCGGACTTCCGTCGAAGTAAATGTACTGGGTGGGATCCTGCGTGGGGTCAAGGTATAGCGTATAGCCGGAGTAAATGCAGCGCAGGCTATCGTCATCTTTGGCCAGCACTTTGGCAAACAGGGTGTCGCGGGCTTGGGTGTAGTCCAGCACCACGGCGGGTTTGTACGCCATGACGACGGCTTGGTACAGGGCCGAGCCATCAAGGTTGGGAAAAACGGGCATGTAGATTTGGCTGTGCATCGGGGCTGCGATGCACAGCAACAGGGACAAAAATGTTATTTGACGAACCATGTGTGTTCAATTTTGGGCTGCAAAATACGGGGATTTGGCCCACTACCGCGCATCCGACAAATAGCCGCATCTGTGGGGGGAGTTTTTGGGCAAAGGTGTTATCAAGGCAAAATAGTACGAGCAAAAAGATGATTACGGCAGGCATCTTTTTCATGGAATGAACAGTAAGGAAGGTGTAGGAATAAGCATTTGGGCCAACTCGTATTCTGAACTTAAAGAAAACGTGCACGTGGCAGGGTCAACCCCACCACGTGCGTTTCCCTTAAAAACAAAAATATGACCGACTTGCGTCCTTACGGTTTAAACTGCAACCGGGTTGCGTGCCCCCGAATTTTGATTTATTCACGCCTTAGCCCAGCCACGACTTGTAATAGTCCGGGTCTTCGATGCCCGCCGCGTACTCCGTCATCAGGAGCGGGCGGAAGGTATCCACCATCACGGCTAATTCCCGGGTTTCCTTGGCGCCGATGCTTTTTTCCACGGTGCCGGGGTGCGGGCCGTGCGGAATGCCGCCGGGGTGGAGAGTGATCATGCCGCGCTCGACATGTTTGCGGCTCATAAAGTCGCCGTCCACGTAGTAGAGCACCTCATCGGAGTCAATGTTCGAGTGGTTGTAGGGGGCGGGGATGGCCAGCGGGTGGTAGTCGTACAGGCGCGGCACGAAGGAGCAGATCACGAAGTTGTGCCCGTCGAAGGTCTGGTGGATGGGCGGCGGCAGGTGGACGCGCCCCGTGATCGGTTCGAAATTGTGGATGGAAAACGCGAAGGGGTACGTGTAGCCGTCCCAGCCGATCACGTCGAAGGGGTGGTTGAGGTAGTGGTAGGGATAGATGTTGTCCTGTTTTTTGATGAAAAACAGGAAGTCGCCGCGCTCGTTGTGGGTTTCGAGTTCGGTGGGTTTGCGGAAGTCGCGCTCGCAGAAGGGCGAGTGCTCCAGCAGTTGGCCAAAGGTATTGCGGTAGCGTTTGGGCGTGGTGATGGGGCCGCTGCTCTCCACGATGAGCAGGCGGTTGTCCGGGCCGTCGAACTCCAGTTGGTAGGTCGTGCCGCGCGGTACCACGAGGTAGTCGCCGTATCCGAACGGGATATTCCCGTACATGGTGCGCAGGCTGCCCGTGCCTTCGTGGATGAAGATGACCTCGTCGGCGTCGGCGTTTTTGAAAAAATAGTCGGTCATGCTCTTGCGCGGTGCGGCGAGGATGACCTTGCAGTCGCTGTTGACCAGCACGGGTTTGCGCGACTTCAGGTAGTCGTCTTCCGGCTGTATCTGAAAACCCTTGAGGCAGCGGTGTTTCAACTGCTTGTCGTGCACCGTGCGCGGCGCGATGCTGAACGGCTCGCCTACCTGCATGATCTGGGTGGGCGCATTGCAGTGATAGAGCAGGGAGTAGAGATCGCTGAAACCCTCGGTGCTGAACAGTTCTTCGTGGTACAGCGAGCCGTCGGGCTGGCGAAACTGGGTATGGCGTTTGAGCGGTACCGAGCCGAGCGTGTGGTAGTGCATGACTTAGTGTGGTTTGAGTTGGCCGCTGTGGGCGAATGCGGGCAAAATTCGCACTTATTCCGAGGTTTAGGATGACGAGTGGTGGCAAAAATTTAAAGCGACGGGCAAAATGAACATATTTGATAATCATATTCGATACATCGTTTCATAGGGAAAATTTTTCACTCATCTTTGAGCAAATAATTCAATATTTACCTTCAGATTTCCCTATGTAATTCAATTGTCCTACTCATCATTTTAACCAGCCAATATCTATGAAAAAAATTGTCTGTATGCTGACACTTACATTAACCGCCCTTTGGGTACTTGATGCACAAACTATTACATCCGGGACCTACAAAAGCGAAAACGGCCTTTGGTCAGTTTCTCTCACACTGGAAGAGAGCGGTGAATTAACTGTAATTGCCGGAGGTAAAAAAGAAAAATACCTTCGGAGCGAAACCCGTAAATATTGCAATACAGAGCAGACAAGGGTCAAGTTCTGTCTTGACGTTATTAACGAAAGGCGTATTTATGCTTACCCAGATGATGGACGAGATGGGACATATTACAACCTGGCGGAAGAATCTTCTTCGCTAACACAAGTAGATACCGATTGTCCGTTAGCCAAAAAATATTTAGAGAAAATGGAGACAGATGATGAGGGCGCTCAAGTTTGGTCCTATTGCGGTTATGCCGCCACGCTCAAATGTACTTCGACACAAAGTGAGATGTTGGATGAATTACTTCTAGGCATGGTAGAGAACATCAAGTTAATATACAAAGGAGAAAACTGCCCATGTTCGGATGTCATCCCGGATAATTTGTGGAACAAATAAAAGTGGTATTATCTGATGGCAATCATACATGGCTTGTATTTTACTTAAAAGAAGTAGAGTGCTTTAAATCGTCCCCGTTCAAAAACGCCATCACATCCACCCCATCCGCGTAGTCCTCCAGCCTGGGTTCCTGGCTTTTTCCGAAAGGTAGCGCGGCAAAATCCCGCAATTGCACCTTGCTCACCACACATTGTATCTCGTCCTTTCGCGCCGCAAGCAGTTGGTCTATATCGTTCAGGTCGTCGTAGTATTCGTAGTGCACGGAGGCGATACGGGACTGGAGCGATGGGTCTTCCTTCAGCAGCAGGCAGCCGTTGCTCTTGTAGGCCTGGCTGTTCAGGATGAGCAGCGTGAAGTTGTAGTCGAAGTTGTTTTTGTACTTGTCGTGGTGGACGATGTCGCGGTACTCGTGCAGGGCTTCGAGCAAGGCGTCGAAGTGGTAGCCGTGCGGGACGTACAGTTTGGACACGTTGCGGCAGCCGAGGCCGAAGTAGGTGAAAATATCGCGGCCCAGGGCGTGCAGGTCTTCGGCGGTTTCGTAGCCGTTGAGCACGGCCACGGCGTTGCGGTTCCGGCGGATGATGTGCGGGTACTTGCCGAAATACTGCTCGAAATAACGGGCGGTGTTGTTGCTGCCCGTGGCAATGACCGCGTCGAAGCCGGTCAGTTTGTCGGACTCGTCCACAAATTCCGTGTACTCCCAGGACTCGAACGCCCACTCGCCCAATTTTTTCACCAAAAAAGGCAGCAGGTGTTTGTCCTTGTCCGACAGTTTCACCTTGGCCCGTTGCCCTGCCACAAACACGCACAGCCAGTCGTGAAATCCCACCAGCGGAATATTGCCGGCCATGATCAAGGCCACTGTTTTTTGGGGGTGCGGATGGTCGGGCATGTCGTATCGGGCCGCCCATTCGCGCAGTTTCTCGCGGTCAAGAAATGCATGGGCGATGGCCTGCAAGGCGGTTCGGACATTGGCCTCGGTAAACCAGCGGTTGTCAAAATATGTCTTTTCGATGACGGCCTGCAGTTCGGCATCGGGTTCGGCCAGCAGGTATTCGCCTAATTCGGCGAGCAGGTCGAGTCGTTCGGTTCGAGTCACGTGCGTTTTTTCCGGCAAAAGTAAGCGGCTGTGCCATTGTCTGTACATTTGCAGGTTCCGGCGATTCCCGATGCGAGTGGATTGGACACGGATGACACAGATTGGACACGGATTTTAATTGATTTTGCGACTTCGCCGCTCTTGTATTTTTTCCGTGCAAATCCGTGTCTAATCTGTGTCATCCGTGTCCCATCATGTCTCGGGCGCAACACGCGATAACACCTATGCCCACATTCGACATCACCATCCCCGTCCTAAACGAAGAAGAAACCCTGGAGCGCCAGGTTCGGACGTTGCACGCGTTCCTGCGCCAACATTTCCCGGAACCGGGACAATGGACGATCGTCCTGGCCGACAACGGCAGTACCGACAACACCGCCCACATCGCCGCAGCACTCACCGACGAACTGCCCGAAGTTCGGCTCGTGCGCGTGCCCGAACGCGGCGTGGGCCTTGCCCTGAAAACCTCCTGGTCGCAAAGCCGGGCCGACATCGTGGGCTACATGGACCTCGATCTCGCCACCGACCTGCAGCATTTCATCCAGGCATACAATGCCCTCGCGACGGAGGGCTTCGACCTCGTGTATGGCACGCGCCTGCACCGGAAATCGGTGGTGATCGGGCGCACGATCAAGCGGGAAATCACATCGCGGGTGTTCAATTTTATTGTAAAAACCTGGCTCGGCACCCGTTTTTCCGACGGCATGTGCGGGTTCAAATGGCTGAAGCGCCAATACGTGCACCCGCTCATGGACGGCGGGGCCGTCAGCAACGGCTGGTTTTTCAGCACCGAACTGCTCGCCGTGGCCGAATGGAAGGGTCTCCACATTTGCGAACTGCCCGTGCGCTGGACCGACGACACCTCCAGCAGCAAGGTCAGCATTGGCCGACTGGCCAAGCAGTACCTGCGCGCACTGGCTGTTTTGAAAAAAAGAAAACCGCGATGACGCAAAAAAAACTCCTGCTCGGCACCGCGCAATGGGGCTGGACGGTGCCCCGCGCCGAAGCCTTTCGCCTGCTGGATGCGTGGCTTGCCGCCGGCCACAGCGCCGTGGATGCCGCCACGAACTACCCGATCAACAAAAACCCGTCAGACTTCCGGGCTGCTGAAAATATCCTGCTGGAATACATCGCGGCGCACGGCCTGCGCGATCTCGACATCACGATGAAAATTGGCAGCATGGACAACATGCGCTCGCCGGACGCCAACCTGTCGCCCTCGTTCGTGCTAATGATGGCGGCGGAATACGCCCGGCTGTTCGGGGAAAACCTGCGCGTCATCATGTTGCACTGGGACAACCGGGACGACCCGGCATCCGTCCACGCTACATTGGGGGCACTGGCAAACTCTCAAAAAGAACTTGGCGTTCGCCCGGGCATTTCCGGGGTGAAACACCCGGAGACGTACCTCCGTGCTAACGAGGACTTGGGCTTGCTGTTCGACATTCAACTCAAGCACAACGTATTGCAATCCGACCTGCCGCGCTACGCCGGTTTTTCCGGGCCAGGGCATCGCCGGTTTGCCTACGGCATCAATGCGGGCGGTTTGAAATTGGACGGCCCCTACCCTGCCGGAAGCACCTTCCTTGCCCGCGGCGGCGACCCGGAAAAAGCAGCCACAGTGCTCGAAAAAATCCGGTCGGAATTGCCGAAGTGGAACACCGCCTTCGTTCGTCCGCCCCTCCGCACCATGAACCAGATCGGCCTGATATACGCCGGCTTGCACCCAAATCTCGACGGTTTGGTGCTCGGCTTTTCTTCCATTGCCCAACTCCGGGAAACCCTCGATTTTTGGCGGAATCTCGACACCTTCGATTATTCCGACATTTTTCAGCGGTTGACTGGTTGATGCGATATGATGCTATAGTGATTGGAGGGGGCATTTTCGGTTGTTATGCCGCCCTGTACCTGGCGGGCAAGGGCGCCCGGGTGGCGCTATTGGAGAAGGAAGCGCGTTTGTTTCAAAAAGCATCGCTTGTCAATCAGGCGCGTTTGCACGGCGGCTATCACTACCCGCGTTCGGTGGCCACGGCGGCCCTGAGCGACGAGCACAAGGAGCGGTTCACTGCCGAGCATCGGCAGTTTGTCAACTTTTCCTACGAAAAATTCTACGCAATTGACCGCTTCGGTTCGTTCACGGATCCGGGCCAGTTCGAGCGGTTTTGCCAACACCTGAACATCCCTTGCGAGCGCATCCAGGAGCATCCGCTGTTCAATTTCGACCGCCTGGAAGCGCTCTACAAAACGGTGGAATACTCCTTCGACCCCGTGCTCCTGCGCGAGCACTACCGCAATCGAGTGGAGGCGCATCCCAATATTGCTGTCTTTAAAAATACCCGGATCATTCAAGCAAGTGCTGATGGCGCCGATTGGCAACTCGAAACTCAAAACTCGAAACTCAAAACTCCGATAGTTATCAACGCCACCTACGCCGCCACCAACGCCGTGAACCGACTCTTTGGCGTGCGAGACCTTGACCTGACGCACGAAATTTCGGAGATCGCCTTTGTCACGTCGGCGCAGTTTCGCGACATGGGCCTGACCGTCATGGACGGGCCGTTCGGCTCCATCATGCCTTATGGGTTGAGCGGGCTGTTGTCGCTGTCGTCGGTGGCGTACACACACCACAAGATTTCGTACGACAACCTGCCGCGATTCGACTGCCAGCAGCCGGAGACGGATCCGCGCTGCCGCCCCGAGGCGCCGGGCATTTGCACGGAGTGCCCGCGACGGCCGGCCAGCAATGCCTACAAAATGCTGCGGCAGATGCAACAGTATCTTTCCGAAACGGTGCGTTTCGAGCATCTGTTCTCGTATTTCACCATAAAATCCAAGTTGAAAGCAAGTTACATTGACGACGGTCGGCCCACGGAAATCTCCATGCTCTGCGAGCGTCCTCGGCTATACTGTCTGTTTGCCGGCAAGGTGAATTCGATTTACGAGATCGAAAAAATCGTGTGAGTTTTAAACATCACATTGCCTGGGAGATCAGCCATACCAGATACGCTACATAAAACCCGATCAATACCCAGCCTTTGGGTCGGTACATAATGTTGGGTTTCAGGACAAATCCAGCAAAAAACATGAGCAGCGTAGCCCCGATGCACACGGCAAAATCCACCACCGTAATATTTCCGACCGGCAAGGGCGCCACAGTGGCACTGGTGCCGAGAATAAAGAAGATGTTGAAGATGTTGGATCCGACCACGTTGCCCATAGCCATGTCGCCGCGTCCTTTCAGCGCTGCCACAATGGAGGTGGCCAGTTCCGGTACCGAGGTGCCGACTGCGACCAGGGTAAGCCCGATGATGGCTTCGCTCACGCCAATGTCGCGAGCCACCGCCACAGCGGCATCCACCATAAACTTGCCTCCGAAAATCAGGCCTGCCAGTCCGGCGATCACCATGCCCACAGCCAGCCACAGCGGTTTGTGCTTCACTTCCTCTGTCACGATGTTGGCCCCAGAGCCTTTTCGGGCAAGGTTGATAACGTAGTACATGTAAATACCAAAAAAACAAAGCAATACCAAGCCCTCGGAGCGGGTAATCACCGCCGTTTGCGCGTGGTCCAACCAGATATCGCCTGCCATAAACAACGCCGCTATGATACCGACAAAACTGAAGGGAATGTCCTTCCAAATGGTGTTGTAGCGGATTCGCAGAGGTTGCAGAACGGCTGTCAGGCCAAGAATCAGGCATATATTCACCGTGTTGCTGCCGATCACGTTGCCAATGGCGACATCTGCTGTGCCTTGCGTGGCGGCCATGACCGACACAACCAGCTCGGGCATTGACGTTCCAAAGGCCACGACGGTCAACCCGATTACCATGTCTGGCACATCCAAACGTTTGGCCAACGAAGACGCACCCTCGACCAAAAATTTAGCACCGTAGGTGACCAGTGCAACTCCAAGCAGGATAAAGAAAAAATGGATGAGCATAACGAAGATTTGATGGGGGCTGCCCCGCGAAATTTGAAGGGCCGAAATTCCGACGCTTTGGCAAGGTTTCCAAAAATGAAAGCCCGACCTTTGCCAACTTTCCAAAGTTTTGAAACCCGTTGCTGCATGAGCACCCTTTTGATCGGGAGTTTGCTGTTGAGTTTTTTTCATGCGTTGATCCCCAGCCACTGGCTACCCGTGCTGGCCATTGGCCGTCAGGAAGGCTGGTCGGCCCGACAAACCCTGTGGATCACGTTCGTCACCGGCACCGCGCACGTGCTGAGCACGGTGCTCGTTGGACTGATACTGGCGGCGCTCGGCGGCGTGCTGGCCCACCAACTGGATGCATTTACGCATTGGCTCGCTCCGGTGCTGTTGGGCGTGCTTGGCGTTTTTTACCTCTACCAGCACTACCGGCACCACCACTTTCACTTGCACCGAAAGTCCACCCGTTGGGGTGTCGTGGGGACATTAGCCGCTGCCATGTTCTTGTCGCCCTGCCTCGAAATCGAAGGGTATTTCCTGGCTGCCGGCCAGTACGGCTGGGGCTTTGTTGTCCTGATGGCGTTTTCGTACGCAGTGGTCACCATTGCAGGCATGCTGATTTGGGTCTACCTAGCCCTGCACGGACTGAAACGACTCGACTGGCACGCCTGGGAACACAACGCCGGCCTGATCACCGGCATCACGTTACTCCTTTCGGGTATGGCACTACTGTGGTTGGAGTAGATTGGGGTGTCACGGAGGCACACAGGTTTTTTTTCCCTCGTAGAGTAGAAGTTTCACAGAGGCTCACAGAGTTTAAGAGAACACAGAGAGAAAAAAATAAAACTCTGTGTTCTCTTAAACTCTGTGAGCCTCTGTGAAACCGATTCCCGCGATAGTGCTACTCAGCCCGCTCAAGCGCTTCCCGCTCCGCTTTTTTCAGTGTTTTCACCACCTGCTCGTAGGAATGGTCAATGAGATGCCGGAGCGTACGGTCGTCCAGCGAACCTTCAAAATCCACGGTGTTCCAGTGTTTTTTGCTCATGTGGTAGCCGGGCTGCACTTCGGGGTATTGCTCGCGGAGTTCGAGCGCATAGTCGGGGTCGCATTTCAGGTTGACGGCAAATCGCTCGTTGTCGAGACCGGTGATGGCAAAAATTTTCCCCATGACCCGCACACAAAGGGTCACCTCGTCGAACGGGAAGTTTTCCGTTACGCCTTTTTTTGTGAAACAGTATTCGCGGAATTGTTCGATGTCCATAAAAAGGTTACTGGTTTGAGGGTTTCTGGTTTGAGGGTTGTCATAACCAGAAACCTTCTAACCAGAAACTTTCTAACCTCTTTTAAAAAAGTCCGTGCAGTTCGGCTTGCACCATCTCGAGTACCTTGCCGGAGTGCTCTTTGTTGCTTGAAAAATCAAGGTGATCCACGTTGATTATGAGCAGGCGCCCCTCGCCGTAGTTGGAAATCCAGTTTTCGTAGCGTTCGTTGAGGCGCTTGAGGTATTCGATGCTGATGCTGCCTTCGTAGTCGCGCCCGCGCATCTGGATGTGCTCCACCAGGGTCGGGATGCTAGCCCGCAGGTAGATCATCAGGTCGGGCGGCTTGATCTGCGAAATGATGGACTGGAAGAGGTGGGTATAATTTTCAAAATCGCGCCGCTCCATGAGGCCCATGTCGGCCAGGTTGGGCGCGAAAATGTAGGCATCCTCGTAAATGGTGCGGTCCTGGATCACCGTGCGATTGCCTTGCTGGATGCGCAGCATCTGTTGGTAGCGGCTGGACAGGAAAAACACCTGCAGGTTGAACGACCAGCGCTTCATGTCCAGATAAAAATCGGCCAGGTAGGGGTTGTTTTCCGTGTCTTCGTAATGCACATCCCAGCCGAAGTGGCGGGCGAGCATTTCGCTGAGGGTGGTTTTTCCGGCGCCGATGTTGCCGGCGATGGCAACGTGTTTGATCAGTGTTTTGTCTGAGGGCAAGGTTCCGTTCATTCCGTTACATTTGTGCGGTGCGAAGGTAGAGAAATCAGCGAACGTTGTTCGTGCATACCAAGTTGTTTGCCGAGGCAATGTTGCCGATCATCTATCCTTTTCCCGGACAAAGGTGCAAACCGCGTATTTCACGCCCCGAAAAACAGCACAGGTAAACCACGTTTTATTACAACCGACTCTTTGCATGGCAAACAACAACACTACGAAGTCCTGGACCTGGCTGCTCATCGCCCTTGCCGTGGCGGCAGGTATCATCTTGATCGGATATTTGCTGTTTCCCGAACTCATATCCCAGTTGACCAAATGGATCGTCGGCCTGATGCTCGTCGTCACCGGCCTGGTTTTTCGAAGAAAAAAATAAGGCATAGCCAACCCTGCCGATCCGCTCATCACTCCTCACTCATCGTTCATCGCTAAAGAAATGCTGATCTCCATCCAACACCTGAACAAAACCTACATCATGGGCACCGAAAAAGTGGAAGCCCTGAAAGATGTCAGTATTGATATCGCCAAAAACGAGTACGTAGCGCTCATGGGCCCGTCGGGCAGCGGCAAGTCCACGCTGATGAACCTCCTGGGCTGTCTCGATTCTCCTACCCAAGGCAAGTACTGGCTCAACGGCATCGAGGTCAGCACCATGGACGACGGCGAACTGGCAGAAGTGCGCAACAAGCAGATCGGTTTCGTTTTCCAGACCTTCAACCTGCTCCCCCGGCTGTCCGCGCTTGAAAACGTCGCTTTGCCATTGGTGTACGCCGGTTATTCCAAAGAAGAGCGCCTCGCGAAGGCCCGAAAAACACTCGAGTCCGTTGGTCTGGGCGACCGCGTAACGCACAAGCCCAACGAACTTTCGGGCGGCCAGCGCCAACGCGTGGCGGTCGCCCGGGCATTGGTCAACGACCCGGCCATTATACTCGCCGACGAGCCAACGGGCAACCTCGACACCAAAACCTCGCACGAGATCATGGCCCTGTTCGAGCAAATCCACCGCGCCGGCAACACGGTCATCCTCGTCACCCACGAGGCCGATATCGCCCTGCACGCGCACCGCATTGTTCGCCTGCGTGACGGGTTGGTGGAGACGGATGAAAAAAACAACAAAATAGCCAACGTATCCGGCTGACAAAGAGACCCTATTTACCACGTCATCAACCAGGCCACGATGAGCGCCGCCACATACACCGCGTACAGCCGCCGATCCAGCCAATCCCCGGTGCGCACGTGCAGGCGTTTTTCCAGGTACCAGATCAGGCCGATTTTTTCCCAAAAAAAGGCCAGCACCGCCGACCAGGCCACGCCGGCCAAGCCCCACCAGTGGATAAATAAAAATCCGAAAATCACTTTCAGCACCAGTTCAATCAAGCCCACGGCCAAAATAGCCCGGGGCTGTCCCTTGGCCAGTACCACGGCGTTGGGCAGCAACACCCGGCTGGCCGTGAGCAGCAGGTAAATATTGAACAGCGGTGCCGCTGCCGCAAAGGCCGGATTGAACACCAGTGGGAAGAGTTTTTCCGTCAGGAAAAGCAACACGATGGTCATAGGAAACACCAAGTGAAACAAGCGCCGCGTCTTGTTTTTTAGTTCGTCCAGACCTGCCACCTCCTGCACCGCAATCCGCGCCACCAGCGCCGTGCCCAGCGCCGTAGCCAAGGCCGTGGCAATCGGAAACTCGCGCGAACCGTACCGGAAAACGGCAAAAACCGTTTCGTCCTGAAAATACCAGCCTACCAGCCAACTGTCGAACAGCACCACCAAACTGCCCACCAGCAGGTTTAGCACCAGCGGCATGGAAAATTTCAAATAGTCTCGCAGCAGATCGGGCCGCCATGCCCAAGAGCCGTAGCGGGAAAGCAGCGCCAGCGCCCACAAAAAGCGCAACGCGCCCAATCCGGCCAGCCCCGCCAAACCGCCCTCCAAGCCGAAGCCCGCCAATACCGGCAACACGAGCACAAGCACATACAACCCGAACGAGACACTCCCCCAGCCCAGCAAGGCTGCGGGTTTTTCGCGCAGCAAGTACACGTATTCCACGGGCAATGTGGCCAAATTGAAAAACAGATACAAACAAAACCACGACAAAAAAGGCACCCTGTCCAGCCCGGTGAGCATCGGCACCGCCCATGGCCGGGCCAGCCACAAGGCCGACGAAACCAGCAGCGCAATCGCTACAAAAACGAGGAAAACCGTGAACACGAACGCCGGGCGTTCGTGCTCGTCCAGCCGGGCGTACAGGGTGGGAATACCCTGCAACAGGCCGTTTGCCCAAAAAAACGCCGCCACACTGCCGAGGAACAACAAGGTTTCGTAGTTCCCGATTTCCGCCAACCCCAAGCCGATCTTGGCCAACAGGATGCTGGTCGCCAGGACCGATCCAAGGCGCATCAACTGGTACAATTGCAAGGAACGGGAAGTCGTCAACATGGGCGCTCAATGTTGGAAAACCCGCTCCCGCCACTCCTGAGGCGACAACCCGAACTCCTGCCGGAACACCCGCCCGAAATAACTGGGATCGCTGAAACCGGTGTCGTACGCCACGGCGGCAATGGTGATCGTGTCGTCTTGCAGCAGTTCCTTGGCCTTGGAGAGCCGGACATGCCGGATGAATTTCGTGGCGGCCAGACCCGTCAGCGCCGACAGTTTGCGGTGCAACTGCGAATGGCTCATGGCCATGGCCCGACACAGTTGCTCGACATCGAAGGCGCTGTCGTCGAGGTGCGCATCCACGATTTCGCGCACTTTTCGAACAAAGCGGTCTTCCTCGCCGGGCACTTGGGGCAAGTCACGAATCAGCGCCCCGCCGTCGGTCAAGCCTGCGGCAGCCAGATAATGCTGCTGGAGTTTTTGCCGCATTTCGAGCAGTTTTCGGATGCGCAGGCGCAGTTCTTCCTTGTGAAACGGTTTGGCCAAATACACATCCGCGCCATGCTCCAGCCCTTCGAGTTTGCTGTCCATATCGGCCTTGGCGGTGAGCATCACGATGGGGATGTGGCTGGTGCGGGCATCGGCACGCAAGGTGCGGCACACCTCGAAGCCGTCCTTGCGCGGCATCATCACGTCGGTCACGAGCAGGTCGGGGACTTGCTCGGTAGCGATTTCGATGGCTTCCTGCCCGTCTTTGGCTACGGCCAGCCGATATTCGCCCGCTAGGCAGGACGCGAGGTAGGCCACCACATCGGGGTTGTCCTCCGCGAGCAAAATCAGGGGGGCCGTGGAAGGGAGACGGTGGATGGTGGACGAGGGACGGTGGACGGTGGACGGTGCGGGCGGCGCAACAGCCACTTGGTCGTCGAAAGAGAAGGGCGGGAAGGTTTCGTCTTCGAGAATCGGTTCGGCAGGCGCATTTTTCCCCATAACGTGCCGCTGAACGGGCAGGTTTACCGTGAATTCCGCGCCTTTGCCGGGCCGGCTTTGGGCCGATATGTCACCGCCCATCAGTTTGACCAACTCCTTGGTGAGCGCCAACCCGATACCGGAGCCACCGCTGTGCACTGCCGCCGCCGCAAGCGGGCTTTCCCCGTTCACTTCGGCAGTTGCCTGATAAAACCGGTCAAAAATATGCGGCAGTTGTTCTTCCGCGATACCGATACCCGTGTCACGCACGCGGACCACCAATTGTCCCGTTTTGGCCTGCCCATTCTGCCGGCCTCCCGTCATTTGTACATCGTCCTTCGTGAATCGCACATCCAGATACACGTGCCCGCCGGAAGGGGTGAATTTCACGGCGTTGGAGAGCAGATTGCCCACCACTTGCTGCAGGCGCTCGGGATCGAAGTCCATGGACAAGTCGTCGAGATCGGAGAGGAAGTGGATATGCACGTCCTTGCCCTGGGCGTACGAGTGAAAACTCTCGACGAGGTACTTGAGGTAGCGCACCACGTCGCCCTGCTGGAGGTGCAGGGTCATTTTTCCGCTTTCCAACTTGGAAAGGTCGAGCATCTGGTTGACCAGATCGAGCAGGCGGGCGCTGTTTCGTTTGATCATGACGAGGCCCTCATCGAGCCACTCGTTGGGGTTGTCGCGAATCTGGTCGGCCATGCCGGAGATGATCGTAAGGGGGGTGCGGAACTCGTGGGTGATGTTGGTGTACAAGCGGGTTTTGACGGCATCGAGTTCCTTGAGTCGTTCGGCCTCGGCTTGCGAAAGCCGGCGGTGCAGCAAAAAACGATAGGTGCCGTATGCAATCCCGAACGCCAGCAGCACATACGACAGGTATGCCCAGGGTGTTTGCCACCACGGCGGCCGTACCACAACCCGCATGCTGACGCCGATACGGTTCCAAACGCCTTGCCCGTTGGCGCCGCGCACCCGGAAGACATACTCGCCGGGAGGAACGTTGAAGTACGTGACCTCGCCGTCGCGCAGGTCGTTGCGCCACTTTTTGTCGTAGTTTTCAAGCATGAATTCGAGACGATTTCCGTCAGGCAAGCGGTAGTCAAAACAGGCCACGTTGAAGGCGAAGACATTCTGGTCGTGCGCCAGGCGGATGTCTGTGGTTGCCCAGATCGGTCGGCTTAAAATTGAACCCGGCCCGGGAAGAATGGGTTCATTGGCCAATTTGAAGCCCGTGATTTGCACCACAGGCCAGGTCTGGCTTTCCTGCTTGGTCATTTTTTTAGGCAAAAAAGAATGGAAGCCGCCTTCTCCGCCCAAAAAGATTTCCCCTTTCTGAGTAATATAGGTCGCAAGAAAATTCAGGGCACTTACTTTGATTCCCAGAATAGCATCGTACGTGTAAAAAAACTCGCTTTCCGGATCAAATTCCACCAGTGCGTTCACGGTTGTGAGCCACAATCTGCCGTCTGGCGCCTTGGCGAGCGAACGGATATAATTGCTCGGAATATTGCTGTTGGTCTGGTTGTATTTCTTTAACTGACCCGCGTTGAGATCCAATTTCAGCAAGCCCTGCATCATCGTGGGCACCCAGATATTGCCCTGTTCATCGCCTACGATGGCGCAGGCACAACCACATTCGGTGGACGGCAAAAAGTGGCGAAACATACCGGTAGCCGGGTCGTATCGGTCGAGAAACATGGGAGTGCTGCTTACATCCGCAAACGGCTCGACACCGCCACCTACCCAAATGAACCCTTGTTTGTCTTCATAAAGGCCAAATGCCTGGTTCCCACCTATGCTTCCCGGCACATTGGGGTCGTGCATAAACCGCTTGAACTTGCCGGTCTTAATGTCCAAGCGGTGCAATCCGCCGCCCCAGGTGGTCACCCAATAAAAACCCTGCCGGTCTTTCAAAATATTGGTGACGATGTCTGTGGTCAGGGCTGATGGGTCTTCCGGGTTTTGGCGATACCGTTTGACTACTTTGTCGGTCTTGGGGTCTATCAGGTAGAGGCCAAGATGGGTACAAACCCACACCATGCCGTTGGGGTCTTGTACGATGGAATAAACGCTGAATATCGGTTCGTCATCGGAGTTGCCAGAGTCGAGTAGTACCGGACGCAATTGCCCGGTCGTTCGATTGAAGCGAAATACCCGGTTCGACCCCGGCCCATTGCCGCCTATCCAGAAATCCCCCGCTGCGTCTTCCAAAAAAACATGTATTTCGGGCATTGTTTTTTTGGTGTCGAAAAACGGAAACAGTTGGGTGGCAGCCGAAACCTTGATGGCCTTGCCGCCGGTAATACCCCCGCCCATCCAGATGATGCCATCGTGTGTTTGGGTCAGGTTCCAAATAAAATTCATGGGAATTCCGGTCGGGCCTGCCGACTCTTCGAAATGGCGCAGCGTTCCGGTAGCGGGGTCGTAGATGTCGAGGCCCGACATGGAGCCGATCCATAGCCAGCCGTTTCTGTCTTCCAGAATGGACAGCACTTGCCTGAAGTTTTGTTTTGCCAACGGCATGCTGCGCAAAAACGGCGTACTCAGTTTTGTCGGGTGTGCCGGATCGGACGGCAAGCGGGTGAATTTGCCGCTCTGGCGGTCGAGCAGTTGAAGCCCCTCGTTGCCCATTGTTCCCACCCAAAAGTTCCCCTTCGAATCCTCGAACAATGCCCGCACGCGGTTGTCGGCAAGGCTGTTCGGGTTGGACGGATCATGCAGGAAGCGGGTAAATGTTTCGGACTCGGGATGGTACCGGTTCAGGCCTCCTGTTTTGCCGTCCGGGTCTACGGTGTCCCAGGGGAAACCACAGCCCACCCACAGGACTCCCTGGTGATCTACATAAAGCGAACGCACCATATTGGAACTAAGACTTCGCGAATCGGAGGAATCGGAAAAGAAACGTTTGCATTGCCCGGTCTTGGGGTCCAAGCGGTTCAGTCCGTTGTGCGTGCCCACCCAAACAAAACCTTCCCGGTCTTCCACGACCATGGAAAGCAGGTTGTCGCTGAGGCTGTTGGGATCATTTGGATTGTGCTTGTAGCGGGTAAACCTGCCGGTTGCCTGGTCGTAATGCGTCAGGCCCTTGCCATAATCGGCAATCCAGAGCGTACCGTCCCGGCTCACGCAAATCCATTGGACGTAACTACCAACCAGTGAATTGTCCAGCAATGGATCGTGCAGCAGGGTCGTAAGTTTCCGTCCGTCATACCGCTGAAGACCATTCTGTGTACCAAACCAGAGTACTCCCAGGGAGTCCTGTGCAATACACTGTACAAAGTTGCCCATTGCATGGCCCAGCAACTCGAATGGCTCGAATTGTGGAGCATAGTTTTGCAACTGCCTGGCTGGATATTGGGCACCCAAGCCCATCGAACCGAACAGGCCGAGTGTAAGCACGAGGAGGAATGCGATAGTTTTTGTCATGTCACTACTTAGACTGAAAAACAGGGCAGATCCTTGCGACCCGCCCTGCCAAATGTATGAAGTATTTTTTTTGTTGTTGGCGATTGGCTGTTGGCTTTTAGCCGTTGGCTATTGGCTTCCGAGATCAATAACACGTCAACGCTGCGAAACCACACTCGGAAGCCAACGGCTAACAGCCAATAGCCAACGGCCTGCTACTTGCCGGCCATCGCGGGCGACCCGGGCAGCGATGCGGCATGGCGCGTGGCGCCCAGCGTCACGCTGCGGGTTTTGACCACCAGTTCTTGGGTCAGGGTGGCAGCACCGGCCTGCACGCGCAAGGTATAGGTGCCGGGTTCGACGCGCAGCGTCTTCAGGTCTAGCATTTTGGCGAACGCTGGTCGGTTGGACATTTCCTGTTCCCAACGAATGCTGCCGTCCGGGGCCACCAATGCGATGTTGGCCTGATACTCCTGCAAATTGGCTACCTGTACGCGCAAAGCATGCGCGTCCTGCATGTCCATGCGGACAATGACGCGGCGCGTTCCGCCGGCATCGAGCAACAGCCCCCCGGGTGTGGCGATTTGGTGGACGCTTTCGGTTGTCGCGATGCGGCCTTCGGCGGCTCCACTTGTTTGAGCAGAGACGGTGCTCGTGGCGAAAACGGCCAGTACCAGGGCGGCGACAAAATTCAGATTCATTTTCATAGCGTAATTGTATTTAGATGTGTGAACAAATTTAATGGCGTCGTTTGACAGGGCAAAGATGCGGGAGGTCGCAGCGTTCAGGCCCGGACGGGCATGCCAAGGTGTGGTACTTCCGTGCCAAACACCCGGACAAATCTTGCAACAATAGGACAGGTATTGCATTTACACCAGTACCGTGCAATACCTTTGCCGATACTAAATGCCTCTGCTCACTTTGGCCCCTACTCAGATTGTTGACCTTGCGGTCAGTGTCGTACTCGGCCTGATTATGTTCGGTGTTGGATTGTCGCTCACGTTCGACGATTTCACCCGGATCATCCGCTACCCGAAATCGTTTTTTTCAGCCCTGGGCATCCAGATGCTCGGGCTGCCGGTCATTGCGCTCGTGATCAACCTGATTGCTCCGCTACCCGCATCGCTCAAGGTGGGCTTCCTAATCCTGAGCGCCAGCCCGGGCGGGGCTACCTCCGGGTTTCTCACCTACCTGTGGCGCGGAAACGTCGCCCTGTCGCTGTCGCTCACGTCCGTCAACAGCATCCTCGCGCTGTTCTCGATCCCCTTGGTGGTAAACTTTGCGCTCCGGGTCTTCATGGGCCGGGAGACCGACCTGCACCTGCCGTTTTGGGATACCGTGCAGCAAGTTTTTTTCATCACGATCATCCCTGCCACGCTCGGGGTCGCGTTGCGACACTACTTCCCCTATCAGGCTCAGTTGATCAGCAAACCGGCCAAGTATGTCATGCTGGTGCTGTTGGCAATTGTCTTTTTGGTGAAAATGTTCGCCAGCGAAAGCCAGGGTGGCGCCGGCCTCGACTGGGCCGATTTTATTCGCATCACCCCGGTGGCGTTGTTCCAAAATGCGGCCTGTTTGCTCACCGGGTATTTTTTCCTGCAATACATGGGACAGCCGCATCCCTCGCGCCTAACCGCCGCCATCGAGTGCGGGGTACAAAATACCACCCTGGCCTTTCTCATCGCGAGCGTCATGCTCGGCAATCAGGAGATGGTTAAGCCCGCGTTAGTCTATTCGTTGTTCTCTTTTTGGACGGCATGCTTGTTCGCGTACTTCTCCAACCGGGTAGCAAACCACCGGTAAGGCAATTTTCCACAGGAACTGTCGCCCATTGGCCGAGATGCCCCCATTATTGCACAAGACAATTGGCTATTTGCTGTTTCAGGCAGGCGTACCTTTACGGCTCATTTTTTTCGTCATTGCTCACCACCACCCGTTTTCGTTTTTCATGAAATATCTACGAATGCTCCTTGTGCCTGTCATGGTTTTGGCAGGCGCCCAAATCCTCCTTGCCCAGGATTTCAACATCCAACTCCGCGGCACGCTTGACTACCCGGGCCAGACGCTCGCCAACATTTGCGGCTATGCCAAAAACGGCCAGGAATACGCCCTGGTCGGCGCTTCCAAAGGGCTGTCCATCGTGAACGTGACCAATCCAGCAAGCCCGGTGCAGATCGTACAAATTCCTGGGCCGGACAATTTGTGGAAAGAAATAAAGGTCTATCGGCACTATGCGTATGTGACCACCGAGGGCGGCGGAGGGGTTCAAATTGTTGACCTCAGCAAATTGCCGAACCCCAACCTCGACTACCACAACTATACCGGCACCGGGGAGATCGAAAGCCAGTTAGGCTCCATCCATGCCTTGCACATTGACGAAACCACAGGCTACCTGTACACCTATGGCGGAAACTTCAGCAGCGCCCGCGTGCACGACCTAAACGCCGACCCGTACAATCCGGTGTACGTGGGCAAGTTTGACCAACTCGGCTACATCCACGACGGGTATGTGGACAACGACACGCTCTACGCCTGTCACATCAACGCCGGCATCATGTCGGTGGTGGACATGCGGGACAAAGCCAACCCGATCCTGCTCGGCTCGGTGGAAACACCCAGCCGTTTCGCACACAATTCCTGGCTGCTCAGCAACCGCACGACGGTGCTCACCACCGACGAGCGCGTGCCTTCTTTCCTGACTGCTTACGATGTGAGCGACCCGAGCGACATCCGCGAACTGGATCGCTTTTCCACCAATGACGGATATGGCTCTATCGGACACAATACGCACATCCTCAACGACTGGGCAATAACCTCGTGGTACACCGACGGCCTGAACATCGTGGACGCGCACCGGCCCGAGAATTTGGTCATGGTGGGCCAGTACGACACCTGGCCCTCGACTTCCGGCGCTTCGTTTGACGGCTGCTGGGGGGTGTATCCGTACTTGCCTTCCGGCAACCTGCTGGCCACCAACATTCCCAACACCAATGGCGGCACGGGGCGGCTCTTCATTCTTTCTCCCACCTACCAGCGCGCCTGCTACCTCGAAGGCCGCATCCTCGACGGCTGCAACGGACTTCCCCTTGCCGGCGCTGAAATAAAAATCAACAGCACGGGAGTCGCACCGACGAAACTGTCCAAGACCAACGGTACGTTCAAAACCGGCCAGGCACAGTCGGGCAATGTCACTGTGACCATCAGCAAGCCGGGTTATGTATCCCAAACGATTCCTGTGACGCTTGTCCCCGGGCAAGTGGTCGAGTTGAACCGAACGCTCGAACCGACAACGGCATTTGATGTGACCGTAAAAGCAATAGATCAATCCACCGGCCTTGCTTTGGCCAACAAAACCGTCGTGCTTTCCGGCCCGATCCGGACGTATCAGGTACAAACCGACGCCAATGGCCTGTTCGACATCCCGTGCATGAACGGTGGAACATATCGCGCTGGAGCCTGGGGCTACCGGGTGGCCGATGCTGCGGTCAACAAGGACGGCTTGGTCACCATCCCGCTCCAACCCGCCTACTACGACGACTTCGAACTCGACCTCGGCTGGAGCAAGTCCGCCACGGCAACAGCAGGATTCTGGCAACTCGGTGATCCGGTGCAAACCAACTACCAAAACAATGTCAGCAATCCCGGCAACGATGTGGATTTTGATGTCAATGCCCAATGCTATGTGACCGGGAACGCTGGCGGACAAGCGGGCGCCGACGACGTGGACGACGGCAGCGTCACGCTGACCACGCCGACCATGCAGTTGGCCGCTTACGCCGATGCCAAATTGACCTTCCAGTACTGGTTCTTCAACGCTGGCGGAACCGGCAACCCCAACGACAAATTGGAGGTTCAGGTGACCAATGGACAGCAGACTGTCACGGTGTTTACACAAGGTACTTCTTCGAGCAGTTGGCGCCCATCTGGCGACATCCACCTGAAAGACTACCTGCCCCTGACCGATGCCATGCGCGTTTTGTTCGTCGCTTCCGATACAAACCCGGGGCATATCGTGGAGGCTGCCGTTGATGCGTTCGAGGTGGTGCCCGGCATCGTGTCGTCCTTTGAGCCGGACCAGTCGGCAACGCTGAGCCTCGCGCCCAACCCGACACGTGATGCGTTTCAGTTAACGTACCACTGGCCCGATGCGGGGGCGGTAACGCTGGAAGTGCGCAACCTGCTCGGTCAAACGATGCTTGTGCAACAACTCGGTACGAATAGTGGTACGGCGCGTTTTGGAGAAAACCTGCCCATGGGCGCCTACCTGATCTTTCTGCGTTCCGACGACCGGCAAAGTACGGTGGTGAAAGCGATCAAAGCCAACGGGTAAAAAATTTGAACGACAGTGGGCTTGGCAATTTTGCCGCACAAGGCATACTTTTGTAGCAACGGCCAAGCCCACTGCCGTTTTTGAAATATGACAGCGACCATTTCACTACGCAAGCATTGGACTTTCGAGCAACTCGCCCTCGAGTTCGGCCCGATCGAATTGCAACGTCCTCTGTCGAAAGAGGAGTTTTTGCAATTGGCCGAACAGCACCCAGACTTGCGCATGGAACGCGAACCCAATGGAATAACCACCATCATGTCGCCCGTAAAAAGAGGTACCAGCCGCCGCGAAAACCAACTCCTGTTTCAACTAATCCTTTGGGATAATTCCATCGGAAAAGGCGAAACACACAGCCCCAACGGCACATACGACCTGCCCAACGGCGCCACCAAAATGCCCGATGCATCCTGGATTTCGCCCGAACGCCTGGCCGAAGGCCCGAACGACGAAGAGAGTTTCATCCAGATCGTGCCGGACTTTGTGGCCGAGATACGCTCCTATACCGACCGGTTGAGCAAGTTGCAGGAAAAAATGATGGATACATGGATGGCCAACGGCGTGCGGTTGGCCTGGCTGATAGACCCGTATGAGGAGAAGGCCTACATATATCGCGAGGGAGAGAAGGAACCGACTACCGTCGAGGGATTTTCTGGAAAAACCCTCGACGGCGAGTCGGTGCTGCCCGGCTTCATGTTGCCGCTCGACAGCATGAAGCGCAAGCCTTAGGTCAATTTTTGACTTTAATGACCGGCTTCAGACTGTAGGTTCCGTTGCCGTTTTTCTTGATTGATTTTTCCGCATCAAAGTCAAGTGTCAACGAGTCGAGCGAAAGCGCCAGGCTTTTATCCACCTTGATTTTTAAGCCCGAATCCTCGGCGCTGGGCGTCTCCAAATTGTACACCACGCTGTCCACCATTACGGTGTTGTTGGGCCCGAGCAGCAGCCGCACCTCCTTGAGCACGCCGGTGGGTACCGGGCCAGTAGCGAGAAGCGTATCTACGCCGTTCTGAAAATCGAGCAGGTCGTAAATGCCGGCATTCGTTGCCAGCGTCAGCCACTTGTTCGTGTCTTTGGCCATTTTGACCCGCACTTCCAAAACGTTGACATTTACCTCCTGAAAATCTCCCGGGCCATCGGTCATGCGGATGTTCAGGGTAGTTGAGGTCTCGTCCTTTTCGCAAGCCCAAATAGCCAGCACCGCAAGGAAAGAGAACCCAACAAACATGAATTTTTTCATAAAACTGGATTTAAAATAAGTGAACGATTACTAGATAGCACTTGGACATAAGTCCGGCACAAAGGTCACAACTTGTTTTTCATCACAAATCCGGGAAAACCCCCAAAGCATCGAAAATAAAATGCCACAGGCGCGGAGCAATCGGTCTTGCTCTGCGCCTGTGGCCATTTTTCGGTCAGAAAAATTGTGCTCAGGGATTCGGCACTGCACCCTGATCTTCAAATACCGAAAGTGTTCTTTTTCCAAATATCTCTTCCCGAGTGCGGTACGGTACCTCGTTGAGCATGGCAATGAGCCGGTCGCGCTCCACTTTGTATTCCTCCAGTAGGGCGCCCGTGATCGGGTCGGGCTGGGGCAGGTTGAGGCGCAGGTGATCCACTTGTTTACCGTTTTTCCAAAAGCGGAAACAAACGTGCGGGCCGGTTGCCAGACCCGTAGAACCGACATAGCCGATCGTCTGCCCTTGTGCTACCCGGGTGCCGGGGCGGACGCCTTTGGCAAATCCGCTCATGTGCAGGTACTGGGTTTCGTAGTTGCCGTTGTGGCGGATCTTGACAAACTTGCCGTTGCCGCCGCGTTGAGTGGCCTCCACGACCGTGCCTTCTGCCACTGCGATGATCGGTGTGCCATGCGGAGCGGCGTAGTCGGTGCCAAAGTGGGGCCGGTTGTAACCCAGAATGGGGTGCAAGCGCTTGAGGCTGTACCGGCTGGAGATTCGGCTGAATTTCACTGGGGCTTTCAAAAACGCCTTGCGAGCCGGGCGGCCGTCGAAATCGTAGTAGTCCGTTTTTTCGCCTTCTTTTTTAAAATAACAGGCGAACGACCCTTTGCCTTCGCGGTCATACACGGCGGCGATGATCTTGCCGGTGCCGACTTCCTCGCCCTCCACGATGTGCTGCTCGTACACGACCTTGAAACGGTCGCCTACTTTTTGGTGGTAAAAATCCACCGAAGAAGCGAGCACATCAATCATGCCGTCGGCGAGGTTGTCGTTCAGGCCGTTGTCGGTGAGCGCCTGCCAGAAGTTGGTTTCCAAAACGCCGGAAGCAGCGCGAATTTCAGTGACGACATGGCGTTTGACCAGTTCGACCCGGTAGGGCTCTTCCAATTGAAACTTGACGTATTCGTACGGCGAAGGCTCGTAAATCAGTGCGCTGGGAATGGTCTCGCCCTCCCGTGTGAGGAAGTACAATTTTTTTCCCATGCGCATGGACGTGACGCTGAAAACGCCCTTGGCGTTTTCCACCAATTTGGCCACCACCGGATAGGTCAGGCCCTTTTTGATGAGCACATCGCCGAGGATGTCGCCACGGCGCAGTTCGGCATCGGACAGATGAAAATCGTCCATGGAGAAACCCCAGCGCATGGTTGCAGGCACTACCGGAAGGGCATCCAGTTCGGGTTGAGCGAACACAAGTGCGGCGGCGCGGCGGGTTTCGGAGAGATCAAGAGAGGCCGTGATTAGGGCGGCGCTGGCGGCAAGTGTTCCGGCAAAAAACCAATTGCGGTAGGGGGATTGCCAGAACTTGCGCAGCCAGCGCTGCGGCTTTAAGTCGTCAATACTCACAAGTAGAATTAGGTTTAGCGATTGTCAGATATAAGCGGGGCCGGGGCAAAAATAGAATTGCATTTGGATTATACACTACTTTTGGTCGTGAGTTTAACCAAAGACTTTTTTCCAACCACGCAACTACCGTCCTGCGCCGACTGTTCAAACTCCCTTTCCAGCCCATTTCGCGCAACTCCGATGTTCAGAATTTCCGTATTTTTTTCCCTGCTTCTCGCCACTTCCCTCCAAGCCCAGCAAAGCACGTTCGACACCGACAACGAAAACTGGGGCGCATCGGGCGACCCGCTCAGCACCGTTGCTGTTTGGCAGGCTACCGGCGGCGCCCCGGGCGGCCACATCCGGGTGACCGATGCCGCCACGGGCGGCACCTGGTACTTCGAAGCGCCGGCAAAATTCCGAGGCAACAAATGCGATGCCTACGACCGCTACCTCCGCTGGGATCAGTACACCAGCGACACCACCAACTCCCAACAGTACGGCGGCCGCCCCGATGTGGTGATCGAAGGGGCAGGCCTGACGCTGATTTTTGACAACGCCCAAAACCCGCAACTGGTCTGGACGCACTACGATATTCTCCTGCGCGAGGATGCCGGGTGGCGACTCAATGACCTCACCGGCCCCGTGCCCACCGAAGCGGAATTCCGCGCAGCGCTGGCAAACGTGACCGCGTTTCGCATCCGTGGGGAGTACCGTTCCCAAGCCGACTACGGCGGTCTGGACAATGTGGTGATCGAGAGCAATTTCCGCTTCGACCTCGACAACGACAATAGTTCCCTCGTGTTCGACGACGGCTTCGCGACCGACACGCTATGCGACCCGTACAGCCCGGTGGTGGACACCGACGCGGTATTGACTTTTGACAAACCCCTTGATTCGGTGGTGCTCCGGCTCCTTTTGGCCAAAGATGCACCGGACGAATCGCTCGGCATTATCGGCGTACTCCCCCCTACCCTCTCCGTTTCGCAACCCGAACCGGGCTGGCTTGTCCTGAAAAACAACGGCTCTGCTACTTTGGCGGATTTTCTAAACGGACTGAAAGCCGTCCGGTACAACAACAGCGCGGCCAACCCCACTCGGGGCGAGCGGTTCGTCGCCATCCGGCTCCACGGCGAGTGCGGCGACATGGGGGTGCGATACGCGTATCTGCGCGTTTTTCCGGCAGGGAACGCCGGATTTGCTTCCGACACCACCCTTTGCGCCGGTGGCCCGGCGATCAACCTGTTCTCGGTACTCGACGGCATGCCCGATGCGAACGGATTTTGGCGACCTGCCCTGCCGGGGGGCATCTTTGCCCCGGGCGTGAGCCAGCCCGGCCCCTACGCGTACATCGTGCCGGGCGCGGGCAATTGTCCGGGCGACACAACGGAGTTTTTTGTATCGGTGGAACAACCGTTCAGTCTGCAAAACGACACCACGCTTTGCTACGATTCGACGCTCCTTTTGGCGGTGCCATCCGGGTTGGCGGAGTGGCAATGGAGCGATGGCAGCCGGGGTTCGTTTTTGGCAGTACAAAAATCCGGAACGTTCAGCCTCACCGGAAAAACCGGAGCATGCACGTTCAGCGACTCCGTTCAAGTGGATTTTTTCACCTGCCAGGCTTGTCTGTTTTACGCCCCAAATGCGTTTTCCCCGAACGACGATGGCTGGAACGACACCTGGCAGATATTTCTGCCCTGTACTTGGCAACATTTTCAGGTACAGGTGTTCGACCGTTGGGGCAACCTCGTTTTTGCCGGCAACGACCCCGAGCAGGCGTGGAACGGGAAATGGCGCGGTCAGCCCCTCTCGCCCGGCGTGTACCTTTGGCACCTGGAATGGAGCGGCGAACTGCTTGGAACGCCGAAAACCTATCGCCAAAGCGGCGATGTGACGCTGGTGCGTTAATTCCCGGGCAACCTACTCCTCGGCTTTTACCCGGTATGTGCCGCTGTCGAGTCGTTTTTTCACAAACTCGAAATACTCCGGTACGATCTCGAAGCCGACGTATTGCCGGCCCTCCAGGCCGCTCACCACGGCCACCTGGCCGGAACCGAGGAAGGGGTCGAGCACCACGTCGCCGGGCCGGCTGCTGTAGGCGAGTATTTTTCGGACGATCTCCGCAGGCAGTTTGGTGGGCGTTTTCACGTCGCCCGTCCAGTATTCGCGGGGAATGTTCCACACATCTTCCTTGTCTTTGTAGTGGGCGCTGCCACCGTTCGGGTGTTGGTCATCCTTGTCGAAACGGGCATACGGGAAAAACTGGCGTTTTTTGTCGTCCAGGCAGGCAAACAGAATATGGTAGTGCGAGGTGACATACTTTCGAGTGGTCACGAGGCCGAACTGATATTTCCAAACGAGGTGGTTCACCAGCGTAAGGTCCAGTTCGTCGAGGGCGATGAGCAGGTCCTTGAGGTAGTTCCAGCCGGAGAAAATGTACAGGCTGCCGCCGGGTTTCAAAACGCGTTTTACTTCGGTGAGCCAGGCACGGGTAAACTGGAGATAATCTTGCCCTTTCACCTCGCTGTAGCCTTCCAGTACACGACTTCCCTTTCGGTTGTAATTCCCGCGCTTGGCCTGGAACTCGATCCCGAACGGTGGGTCGGTGATGACCAAGTCCACGCTCGCGTCAGGCAAATGACGCGCCATGCCGGTGATGCAGTCTTCGTTGAAAATTTTGTTCATCGGTGGCCGGTTTTCCCATTGAGGGCGGCAATGTTCGGGAAAAAGCCCGGCATAGTCCAGCAAGTCGGGTGAAAAGAAATAGGGCCGGCGAGCGATTTGCTCGGCCGGCCCTGATCCGTATGTGTTTATTTGTTTGAGTTTCAGAGCAATCCCTTCGACCCTTGCTTGGTCAGGTACTCTGTTTGCGTGGATCCAATGAGAATCTTGTATTTGCCGGCCGACAGGCTGGACACGTCGAGCGACCAGTCTTCCGTATCCGACGAGAACACCTTTTGCAGCACGATCTTGCCGTTGTTGTTCAGCACCTGAACGGGAAGTTGGTCAACCGGCAGTTCATCCGGCATCAGCCAGATTTTTTCCTGCGTGACCACCACTTCGACATAAGGCTGCTTGGGGTTGGTCTGCGTGAAAGAATTTTGCGCCCAATGGGCCGCATTCAAGCCCAGCAGAAGGGCAATTGTCAACAGAAGTTTTGTTTTCATAGCTCAATTAAAATTAGTGTGTTTTTGTTGGCCTTACAGACACCTCGAACCCAAACAGGGTTGCAGCGGCCAAGGCTTGTTCTCGATGAAACAAGCAAATATTTGGGCCAGCGCACGTTTTGCTCCTTCCAACGTTTTTTCAATCTTAGGCACACATCGGCCATGGCGTGACCCGGCTATCTTTGCCGCTGCTTTTCCCGGCAATTGTTCCGCGTAAAGTTCAATCGAACCTGCATGTTCAAAATCCGCTTTCTGATCGCCTTGCTGCTGCCGATTTCGGTGGCAGCCCAGCACCATGCCCGCTTGTACGTACCACCGACGGATGCATTGGTGCAAAAAAACCTGTCCGAATGGCAAGACCTGAAATTCGGCCTGCTCATGCACTGGGGGACGTACAGCCAGTGGGGCATCGTGGAAAGTTGGAGCCTGTGCCCCGAAGACGAAGGCTGGTGCGAGCGCCGCGGCCCACACGCCGCCGACTGGTATGCCTACAAAATTGCCTACGAAAACTTGCAAACGACCTTCAACCCCGTGCTGTTCGACCCGGCAAAATGGGCCGATGCCGCCCGCGCAGCCGGCATGCGCTACATGGTGTTCACCACCAAACACCACGACGGGTTTTGCATGTTCGATACCCGGCAGACGGACTACAAAATCACCGATCCGCGCTGCCCGTTTTCCCGGAACCCCCGGGCAAATGTGGCGCGGGAAATATTCGACACATTCCGAAACCAGGGCTTCAAGGTGGGGGCTTATTTTTCCAAACCAGACTGGCACAATCCGGACTTTTGGTGGCCCTATTTCCCGCCCAAAGACCGCAACATCAACTACGACCTGAAGAAATATCCCGAACGGTACCAGCGCTTTCGCGACTTCACGTTCAAGCAGTTGGAGGAATTGTGCACCGACTACGGCCGCCTCGACCTGCTCTGGCTCGACGGGGCCTGGGTGCGCCCCGCTGCCACTATTGACCGCTCGGAATCGTGGCAACGCGGCATCCCCGAGGGCCAGGACGCAGACATGCCCCGCATCGCCGCCATGGCCCGGCAGCGGCAACCCGGCATCATGGTCGTGGATCGCTGGATACCTGGCGAATTTGAAAATTACCTGACTCCGGAGCAGGGCATCCCCGCGGAACCGCTCGGCGTGCCTTGGGAAACCTGCATGACCATGGGCGACTCCTGGTCGTTTGTGCCCAAAGAAAATTACAAAAGCCCGCGCCGATTGGTGCACGCCCTTTGCGATGTGGTCAGCAAGGGTGGCAACCTGTTGCTCAACATTGCGCCCGGCCCCGACGGCGCCTGGCACCCCGAAGCCTACGACTGCCTGCAAGACATCGGCGCGTGGATGGCCGTGAACAGCGCAGCCATTTACGGTACGAAAACACCTGAAAACGGCGTTTTTCGGCAGGACAACATCGCGTTCACACAAAAGGGCAACACCCTGTACGCGCTGTACCTGATGGACGAAAAGGCGGAAAACACGCCGGGAGAAATTGTTTTGAAAAACGTCTGTCCGCGCAAAGGCAGCACGGTGCGGCTACTGGGCCAGGACAAACCGCTCAAATGGACCTGTGCCGGAACTGATGTGCGCATTCAAATGCCGCCCTCACGAAAACCGACCACGATGCCGACGGATTTTGCCTGGGTGCTCGAACTGACCCTCGTTCCATCCCGGGATTGAGTTTGTTCCAGAAAATCAACACGACATCGGAGCCTCCAGAAACCCTCTAACCAGAAACCTTCAAACCTACAAACCAGAAACCCATTTCCCTAAACCCATCCACGACAAACTTGTTACTTTTGCTGCACAATCAAAATCCCGCACGGCTCATGCTCAACAACTGGCTGAAAGACATGGTAGAGCGGCACGCTTTCGGCGCCTGCCAATACCTCGGCGAAAAAATGCACCTGGCTCCTACCGTAGTACGCAAGTACTTCATCTACACCTCGTTCATCACGATGGGCTCGCCATTGGTGCTTTACCTGTTCGTGGCTTTTTGGGTCAATATCCGGCGGTACATCCGCAAGGGCCGCAGTGTGTTGTGGGAGTAACGGCTAAACTATCTCATAGCCTTAAAATACAGCGAGGCGGTGACCGGGAGTCGCCGCCTCGCTGGCATTACAGGTGAATCACCTCCCCATACGCCGCCGCCGTGGCTTCCATCACGGCTTCGCTCATCGTAGGGTGCGGGTGGATGGATTTGAGGATTTCGTGGCCCGTAGTCTCCAACTTGCGTGCGACCACCACTTCGGCGATCAATTCCGTCACGTTGGAACCGATCATGTGCGCCCCGAGCCACTCGCCGTATTTTTTGTCAAAAATCACTTTCACAAACCCCTCGGGCGCGCCGGCGGCTTTTGCCTTGCCAGAGGCTGTGAACGGAAACTTGCCCACCAACACATCGAAACCTGCTTCTTTGGCGGCTGCTTCCGTGTAGCCTACGGAGGCAATTTCGGGGGAGCAGTACGTACAGCCGGGAATGTTGTTGTAGTCAATCGGCTCGGGATGGTGCCCGGCAATTTTTTCCACACAGGTGATGCCTTCGGCGCTGGCCACGTGTGCGAGCGCCTGGGTGGCCAGTACATCGCCGATGGCGTACACGCCCGGCACATTGGTTTGGTAATAGTCATCCACTTTAATATACCCCCGGTCGGTGGCAATGCCGAGGTCTTCGAGACCGATATTTTCGGTGTTGGGCGTCACGCCGGCGGCGCTCAGCACCACATCGCAGACGATAGTCTCTGTCTTGCCGTCCTTGCGGTTTTTCATGTGCACCTTCACTTCCTTGCCGGACGTGTCCACGCTTTCCACCGCCCAGCCGGCGTACACTTTCATGCCTTTGCGGGTGTAGAGTTTTGCGAGTTCCTTGGACACATCGGGGTCTTCGCGGGGCACAAGTCCTTGCTCGAGGAATTCGACAATGCTCACTTCGGTGCCAAGTGTATGATAAAAATAGCCGAACTCGACCCCGATGGCACCGGCGCCCACCACAACCATACGTTTGGGTTGTTGCTCCAGTGACATGGCTTTGCGGTATTCGATGATTTTTTTCCCGTCAATGGGCAGGTTGGGCAATTCCTTGGCCCGGCCTCCGGTGGCCACGATGATGTGCTTGGCCGTGTATTCCGTTACCTTGCCCTCGGCATCGGTGACGGCCACTTTGGGGCCTTTCACCAGTTTGCCTGTGCCGGAGATGACGGTGATTTTGTTCTTTTTCATCAGAAATTGCACGCCTTTGCTCATACCGTCGGCCACGCCCCGGCTGCGCTTGATCATGGCGCCGAAGTCGGCTCCGGCCTTGCCCTCGATGGTAACACCGTAATCGGCGGCATGGCTAAGGTATTCAAACACTTGGGCGCTTTTGAGCAGGGCTTTCGTGGGGATACAGCCCCAGTTGAGGCAGATGCCGCCAAGGTTGTCGCGTTCGATGATGGCGGTGTTGAGGCCGAGTTGGGAAGCGCGGATGGCAGCCACGTAGCCGCCGGGGCCGCTGCCGATAACGATAAGGTCGAAGTTCATACGATAAGTATTAGTGATGGTTGATCTGGTGGTTTGTTTATGACTCTTCCAGGCGGATTAGGGCAAAAACGGCGTAGTTGATGATGTCCCGGTAATTGGCCTCGAGTCCTTCGGACACCTGGGTTTGACCGGCATTGTCCTCGATTTGTTTGATGCGCAGCAGTTTTTGCAGAATCAGGTCCGTCATGCTGCTGATGCGCATCAGGCGCCAGGCCTCGTCGTAATCGTGGTTTTTGGCTTGCAGCAGGCGGATATTTTCCTCAATATGCTGGTCGTACAGCGCTTTGACCTGCTCGGAGTCGAGCTCCAGCGGGGCTTCGGCGGGCAGTGCCATCTGGATGAGGGCCAGCACGCAGTAGTTGACCAAGCCGACAAATTCCGATTCGATGCTGTCCGCTACTTGCTGCACACCTTTTTCCTCAATGCTGCGGATGCGCAGGGCCTTGATGTACAACTGGTCCGTGATGCTCGACGGACGCAGGATACGCCACGCCGTGCCGTAGTCCTTTGTTTTTTTCAGAAACAAATCGCGGCAACGCGACACGACTGCGCGGAACTGTTGCTGGGTTTTTTCCATGATTGGCGGCGCAAAAGTAACAAAGTTGGCCTTGGTGTGAAGCACCCGATCATTGATTACTCATAATGCAAGACCAAAAACCCCGAAGGGGTTGCATGTTTATAGATGTAAAACGAGACGAGTGGCAACCCTGAAGGGGTTGTATGTCAAAACGTTACCCTAACATAGAACCCCTTCAGGGTTCTCGAACCTATCATATTTTAATGCTATAAACATATAGCCCTTTCAGGGCTTAGCCTGTGAAATATGGGTAATCAAAGATCAAGTGTAACGCACCAAAAACAAGTCAAAATATTTGATATAATTTGTTTGAAAAAAACCTACTTTCACGGCCGGAAAATGCCCTGCTCGTTTTGTCATTTTGAAAAAATGACAAATGGTACGAACCGCACTCATCGTTCACCTAAACAAATTTTGCTATGAAACGCGTAACCGGCATCGGCGGCATTTTTTTCAAATGCCGCGACAGAAAAAGCACCATGGCCTGGTACGAAAAACACCTTGGCATCCCGATGGAGGCATGGGGCGCCCAGTTCTTTTGGGAAGATGCCAAGGTTGAGGGCATCAAACCCTACTCCGTGCTCAGCATGTTCGAGGAATCATCGGGGTATTTCGACCCATCCCGATCGCCATTTATGATCAATTTCCGGGTATATGACCTCAACGCGCTTCTGGAACAATTGCGGGCGGAAGGGGTGCCGATCGTCGGTGAACCCATGTCGGACGAATTCGGCAAGTTTGCCTGGATCATGGACCCGGAAGGGAACAAGATCGAATTGTGGGAACAGTTGGCCTGAGGGTGATTCGCTCAATTTGACCCGATGAGCGATTTGCCGGTTTCCTTGGATTTCAGTTCCGCAAATGCATCGGAGCCGCATTGCAGGAATGCGCGGTATTCGTCCACATCGGGCGTGTACCCGCGAGGCTGGTTCAACAGCGTCTTGCCGTCATTGTGCATCAGCGCATACCAAGGCTGTGAGTTGCGGTTGAAGTTGTTGATCTGGAAACTGCTCCACTTGCCGCCCACGGTGCGGATTTTCTCGCCGGTATGCTGGTCGAGCAGGTATTTGAGTTTGCTGTCCGGGAAAAGGCGCGCTTGGTCGTCCACGTACAGCGACACGACCACGTAGTTGTTGCGCAGTTGTTTCAGCACCTCCTCCTTGTTCCAGACGTTTTCTTCCATTTTGCGGCAGTTCACGCAGCCGTAGCCGGTAAAATCCACGAAAAGCGGCTTGTTTTCCATCTGGGCAATTTTCAGGCCTTCGTCAAAATCGTGGTAGCAATCCAGTTCGTGTGGGCACTCCATCGGGCGGAAATAGTTGTAGTGTACCGGCGGAGCAATGCCGCTCAGGGCGCTCAGCGATTTGTACTGGAGCAGCCCATAGCCCAAGTAGGCAGCGAACGCCAGGGACGCAATACCGACCACCAACCGCGAAACACCCGGACGGCCCGAAGCGCCCTTGAGTTTGGGCAGCAGCCCGAATTGATACAGCGCCAGCAAAAACGCGCACAGGAACCAGAGCGACAAAAACAATTCGAACTTGAGGATGCCCCAGTGGCGCACCATGTCGGCCGTGCTCAGGAACTTGAGCGCGAGGGCCAGTTCCACAAAACCGAGGGTGACCTTTACGTTGTCCATCCAGTTGCCCGACTTGGGCAAACTTTGCAGCCAGCCGGGGAACATGGCGAACAAGCCGAACGGCAGCGCCAGCGCCAGCCCGAAACCGGTCATGCCGATGAGCGGCCGGATGGGCACCAACCCGAACAGCGCATCGCCGGCATTCGCCTTGGCCGTTTCCACCAGCAAGGTGCCCACGATGGGGCCTGTGCAGGAGAACGACACCAATGCCAGCGTGAACGCCATGAAAAAGATGCCGAGCATGCCGCCCTTGTCGGCCATTTTGTCGCTCTGGTTGACCCACGAGGATGGCAATGTGATTTCAAACAAACCAAAAAACGACAGCGCGAACACCACGAACACCACGAAAAAGAGCAGGTTGAAGTACATGTCCGTGCTCATCTCGTTCAGGATCGTGGGGCCGAAAATGGAGGTCAGCAAAATGCCGATCCCCACATAAATCAGCACGATGCTGGAACTGTACCAAAGCGCGTTGCGCAAACCGGTGGCGCGGTCGCGGGAGCGTTTGGTGAAAAAACTCACGGTGAGCGGGATCATCGGAAACACGCAGGGGGTGAGCAGCGCGATGAGGCCGCCCAGAAATCCGGCAATGAACACCCACCAAGCCGAACCGCTTTCTTCCACCTCGGCTGCACAGGAATTGACATATTCCTCGGGGTTAATGGAGCGCTTCGAGTCGAAGAAACCCTGAAAATTGGGGTCGGCAGGTTTTTCGGGGCCGGCAACTGCCGCGGTGGCCTGATCGGTTGTGGTATCCGGGGCAGGTACCGCGCCGGTATCGTTGTTTCCAGACCCACCGTCCGGAGCAGCAGCAGGCGTTTTTTCGTCTTTTTTCGGCGCGGTTTCTGATGGTTTTGCTGCCGCAGGAAGCGCGAACTTAAAATCCACGTCTTTGGGCGGCAGGCACATTTCGTCGTTGCAGACCATGAACGTGACATACCCCGTGATCGGTTTGGCGGCATCGGACACCTGTACGCGTTGGGTGAAGATTGCCTTGCCCGCAAACTTGGTCAGGTTCATGCCGAACACGTTGTCGTATTTGGTGAACTTGTTCCCGCTTTCCTTGGCTTTGCCTTTCAGGTTGAAATGCGCGCCCTCTTCAAAAGTCAGCGCTGTGGCTACGGGTCCGTCCTCGCTTTCGAGAAACTGGGAGTAGGTGGTCCAGCCTTCGTCAATCGTGGCGGTAAGGATCAGGTCGTACTCGCCGTTTCCGGCATCTTTTACAGTAAAAGCCCACTTGACGGGGTTTTGGGAAACGAGCGCCGTCACGAGCGGCAGGGCAAGCAGGGTCAGAAATAGTTGTCGAAGTTTCATGCCTCGGTTGTTCTAAAATTTGACTGCAAAGAAACGGCGTTTTCGAGCGGTTTTAACGTTTGAATCGGCCTTAAAACAACATTAACCGAAAACACAGCCCAAGTTTGTCCATATTAGCCAAGTTGAGGGAGTAGTGTTAAAACCTTTAACCAGAGCGCCTTCAGACGAAACCGGCAATCAGGCATTGCCGCCTTCCAAAAGGCAGGTGCGAACCGATTCCATATCCCGCTCGTCCTTGGACAACACTACCAGAGTATCGCCTGCCTCGATCACCGTGAAGCCGGTCGGGGTGATATACTGATCGCCCCGCTTGATCATGGAGATGCTGGCGCTGATTGGGAAATTCAGTTCCACGATTTTTTTGCCAATCGCGGCATCGCCGGCTACAATTCGGATTTCCATCAGGTTCTTCTTGACGGATTCGCTCAGAAGCAAATCCAATGGAGAACGGGGTTTGGCTTTGGCCGGCAGCGCCACGTGCAACCACTTCGCCACCACCGACAACGTGGTCCCCTGAACCAAAACAGAGGTCACGGAAATAAAAAAAACGAGATTGAAAATCATGTTGGCTTTTTCGGCACCGGCCAGCAAGGGATAGGTGGCGAATACGATCGGAACAGCGCCCCGCAGACCTACCCAGGAAATGTACCAGCGTCTGCGCATTTTCATTTTAAAAGGAAGCAAGGCGATAAGTACGCTCAGCGGTCTCGCCACGAAAATCAAAAAGGCGGAAATCAGGATGCCCAGCCCGACAACCGGCAGGATTTGGCTTGGAAAAACCAACAAGCCCAAGGTCAGGAACAGCACGATCTGCATGAGCCAGGCCAGACCGTCGAACATTTTCAATATTGTTTTTTTGTGAATCAATTCCTGATTGCCCAAATAGACTGCACACAGGTAAATAGCCAGGAATCCATTGCCGCCGATGGCGTCTGTGGCCGAAAACGTCACGAACATCAGGGCGATGACCAATACCGGATACAGTCCCTCGAAATCCAGTTGGATTTTGTTGACCATAAAAGTGCTCCATTTTCCAAACGCGTACCCAGCAATGGCCCCAAGTGCCATCTGCTTGAAAAACAAGGGGATGGCGCTCAGGATGCCTTGTTCCGGATGGAGCACCAGGCCCAGCATCGCGATGGTCAACACATACGCCATCGGGTCGTTGCTGCCGCTTTCCAACTCCAGCGTCGGACGCAGTTTGCTTTTCAGGGCCAGGTTTTTGGAACGCAGGATGGAAAAAACCGCCGCCGCATCTGTGGACGAAACGATAGCTCCGAGGAGCAGGCCTTCGTACAGCGTAAAATCCGTAACCTGCCAAATGAAAAGTCCGGACACGACCGCCGTGATCAACACCCCAACCGTGGACAACAGGATGCCCTGTCGCAAGATAGGCTTTACCGTAACCCAACTCGTTTCAAGTCCTCCCGAGAACAGGATGAAGTTGAGGGAGATAATGCCGATGAAGTTGGCGATGTTCGGATCATCAAAGTAAATTCCTCCGATGCCCTCCGAACCGGCCAACATGCCTATTGCCAAAAAGAACAGCAGGACGGGTACGCCGAATTTGTGCGATGTTTTTCCGGCAACAATGCTGATGACCAGCAATATCGAGCCAAGCAGGAGGAAGTTTTCTGTTGTAAAATTCATCGAACCTGTCTTTTTTAGTTTTTCGGGAAGTAGTACCGGCAAAGATAGTTTTCAAAACGCAGCCCGCACGCGCGGGTAGCCGGACTTGGGCATTCCGGCAAAAAGAAGCGAAATTCAACTCCCAGCAAACAACTATTTTTGAGCCAAGGCAAAACCAATCGCCATGCCACACAGCAATTTCCCAAAAATAGAACTTCACGTACACCTTGACTGCTCGCTTGGTTTTCATGTCGTGCAACAACTCGCCCCGGCTGTCAGTTTCGAGGAATACCGCCGGACATTCGTTGCGCCGCCCAAATGCACCGACCTGAAAGACTACCTCACCCGCGCCGTCAAAGGCATCGAACTCATGCAAACGGAGGAGGCCCTGCGCCTGGTCACTCTCGATCTGTTCGATCAGCTGCAGGCCGACAATGTTCTTTACGCGGAAATTCGTTTCGCCCCGCTGGAGCATCTGCGCGGCGGCCTGTCTCCCAGCCAGGTCGTACAAGCGGTTGCCGATGCCCTGCAGGAAGGATGTACTTCCACAGGCATTCGGGCGGGAATTATTTTGTGTACGCTTCGGCATTTTTCTGCCGCCCAAAGCATGGACACCGTTCGGCTGGTCGAGCAGTTTGCCGGCACGCCTGTCGTAGGTTTCGACATTGCCGGCGACGAGGCGGGTTTCCCGCTTGCCGCACACGTACCCGCATTCGAGTATGCCAGAGCAAAAGGAATACCCTGCACGGCGCATGCCGGAGAGGCTTCCGGCCCGGAAAGCGTGTGGGAAACGCTGCGGCTATTGTCGCCCAAACGCCTGGGCCACGGTGTGCGCAGCGCCGAAGACCTGGCGCTGGTGGCGTTTTTGAAAACGAACAACATCCACCTAGAGGTGTGCCCCACCAGCAACGTGCAAACCAACGTGTACGCCACCATGCCTGAGCACCGGGTGGACGAACTTTTTCGCGCGGGCGTTTCCCTGAACATCAACACCGATGCGCGTACCATTTCCGATGCGACCCAGCGGGGCGAATACCAAACCTTGCGGGAAGTTTTCGGCTGGGGACGGGAGCATTTCCTCCAGTGCAACTTGAGCGCCATCGAACACGCATTCGCCACAGCGGAAGTCAAGCGCGAACTCAAGAAGCGCGTTTTGCACGCATATTACTCATACACGCCCTGAAAATGTATTTTTGTCCCGACCATTGGAAGAAACATGACCGAACCATTAGCCATCCTGCAACAATTCTGGAAATATCCGGCTTTTCGCCCGCTCCAGGAGGACATCATCCGGTCGGTTCTGGAAGGCCAAGACACCCTGGCTTTGCTCCCGACCGGCGGCGGCAAATCCATCTGTTACCAAATACCCGCCCTGTGCCGGGATGGCCTTTGTCTTGTCGTTTCCCCGCTTATTGCCCTGATGAAAGACCAGGTCGCCCAGTTGAAACAACGCGGCATTCCGGCAGCGGCCATCTACGCGGGCATGAGCCGGCGGGAGTTGGACATCGTGTTTGAAAACGCCTGCAACGGCTCCTACAAACTCCTCTACCTCAGCCCCGAACGCCTGCAAACCGACCTCGCTTACGAACGGATCAAACGCATGCAGGTCAACCTGTTGGCCGTGGACGAGGCACACTGCGTGAGCCAGTGGGGCTACGATTTCCGTCCGCCATACCTGCGCATAGCCGAGTTCCGCCAGAAACACCTCCCCAAAACACCCTTGCTCGCCCTCACCGCTACCGCTACGCCGGAGGTGGTGCGGGACATTCAGGAAAAACTCGGTTTCCGGCAGGGCAAAGTGTTTCAGCAAAGTTTTGAGCGCCAAAACCTGTCGTACTCCGTGCTGTACGAGACAAAGAAGCGGGAAAAACTGCTCGACATCCTGCGCAACGTGCCCGGCAGCGGGCTGGTGTACCTGCGAAGCCGGGGCGAAACGAAGGAAATCGCCCGTTTTTTGCAGGAACAGCGCATCAGCGCCGATTTTTACCATGCGGGCCTCCCCATGGAAGAGCGCAGCCAAAAGCAGGAAGCCTGGATCAGCGGGCGCATCCGCATCATGGCCTGCACCAATGCGTTCGGCATGGGAATTGACAAACCTGACGTGCGCCTCGTGGCGCACCTCAGCCTGCCCGACAGCCTCGAAGCCTACTTTCAGGAGGCTGGCCGTGCGGGCCGCGACGGGAAAAAATCCTACGCCGTGCTGCTGTACGCCCCCGGCGATGCCGACACCCTGCGTTTTCACCTGAAATCGGCCTATCCCGACATGGAACTCGTGCGAAGGGTGTACTCCGCGCTCGGCAGTTTTTCCCAATTGGCCATAGGCGCAGGGCTGGGGGAGAGTTTCCCGTTCGATTTGCAGCATTTTTGTCTGACCTACAAGTTCGAGCAGGGGCCGGCTTTTTCTGCCCTGAAACTGCTCGAGCAGGAAGGCTGGATCGCCCTTTCCGATGCCTCCGGCGCCATGCCACGCGTATTTATCTCCGCCTCGCGGGAAGCGCTGTACGACTACCAGTTGCGCAACAAACAGGCCGATACCGTCACCAAAGTGCTGCTTCGCGCCTACCCGGGCGTGCAACGCGATTTTGTGGAAATCAGCCTCCCAACCTTGGCCAGGTACGCGAAAACAGAGCAGGAAACCGTGGGGCAAACCCTCGAAACCGCCCAGAAAGAAGGCATCCTCGAATACCAGCCCGCCCAAAGCCAACCATTTCTGACCTTCACCCACGAGCGCCTGGCGGCGGAAAACCTCACTATTGACCAGGAGCGTTTCCACTTCCGCAAGCAGCGTGCCGAGACCCGAACCGAGGAGGCTATCCGCTACGCCGAAACCCGCAAGTGCCGCAGCCGGCAGTTGCTCGCTTATTTCGGCCAAAGCGACAGCAAACCCTGCGGCATCTGCGACGTATGCACAGGCCGAAACCAGTCCGAGATGCCCGAAGACGTGTTCGAGGCGTTAGAGGGCAAAATCATGGGTTTGCTGAAAAAAGAAAAACTCCCGGCAAGCGAGGTGCTCTCCGCGTTCTCGGCGCGGCAGCAGGAGCAAGTGGAAAAGGTGCTGATGTACTTGCTTGATGAGGGGAAATTAGTGACTCTGGAGGATGGGCGGCTGGTGGTGGCGTAACACTGTTCCGACGCACACAGGGCGGGGACAAGCCCCGCCCGACTCGCAAGCGGAATGCATAGTCTGTTTTCTACGTGCGGATTATGGCATCCGCCAATTCTTCCAAAAATCCGGCTCCTTCCGTACGTTCAAAAATCACTTGCGCCTGGTGGTAAAACGGCGCCCGCAGTTCCAGCAGATGGGAAATGTGGTTTTCCAACCGATCGGCAGGAACACCGGCCAGAAGCGGCCGCACCGCCGGATCGGTTCGCAGCCTGGCGACGAGCACGTCAAGCGGTGGATTCAAAAAAACCGTGGTACCGTGCGCATTCATCCAGTCCATGTTGTCGAAAAAACACGGTGTGCCGCCGCCGGTAGCCACCACGCAAGGGGGGGCATCGCCCAGTTCGCGCAGGTACCGGCGTTCGAGGCGTCGGAACTCCCCTTCTCCCTGCTGGTTGAAAATAGCCTCCACCGGCAGCCCTTCCCCCTGTGCAATCCGGTCGTCAAGGTCCACGAACGCCACCCCGAGGCGCAGCGCCAGCCGGGCGCCCAAGAAGGTTTTTCCAGCGCCCATGAAACCGATCAAAAAACAGGTTTTGTCCATTTTTTCTTTGCCTTTGACCATTCGAGTGATTTTCCCTTGGCAATTTGGGTCAAATAAACCACAACTTTGCGCATCGTTTCACAAAAATAAAACGCCATGAAAAACATCCTTTTTCTGCTCATTTTGTCCCCCTTCGCCTGGCTGGGATGCAAAAGCGACGGCGCGGATTCCGTTCAGGAAATCCGGGGCGGCGGCGGCCCGAACAGCGCCCTGATCCGCAATCCAGTAACTGCTGATTTGCCCTTGGACACAAACAAACTGGCCCGGATCACATACGAGCAAGAGACCTACGACTTCGGCAAGGTGCTGGAGGGGACCGTAGTCGAACATACGTTCAAGTTTACGAACACGGGAAAGGTACCGCTCACCATTCTGAATGCCCGCTCCTCCTGCGGCTGCACCGTCCCGGAGTGGCCCAAGGAACAAATCCCTCCCGGCGGCTCGGGCGCTATTTCAGCCAAATTCAATACCGAGGGCAAAACCAAGGAGCAACGCAAGTGGATTTATGTGACGGCGAACACCTATCCGAACGAAACGAAAGTGTTGCTGGAAGGCATGGTGACGCCAAATTGAAAAAATTGAGCCGCCCCGGACAACCGGGACGGCTCGCATTTTCAGGGAGGATGAGGGGGCTCGAACCCCCGACCTTCGGAACCACAATCCGACGCTCTAACCGGCTGAGCTACAACCTCCATTTGAAAGTGGCGGCAAAGATACTGGCCTGCCGCGCAAAACAGCAACCTTGGCTGGAGAGTTTTTTTCTCAAACCTTCCACAGCCGCAAAAACAGCACCTCCAGCGCCAGAAACAACAAGGCGAACATCAGGCACCAGCGCCAGAGCACAATGCCTTGGTTTTCCTCATTGACCACCTGTGTAAAATTGGCCTCCGCATTTTGGTCCAGCACGTTCATGCCCGGGGGAATGGAAGCAACCAATGCCTCGTCCGCGAGGTAGCGCAGGTCGCTTTCCCGGCGATCGTAGTTGTACGCAAAAACAGCGAGCGCCGTATCGGAGCGCAGCGCCAGGTCGTACCAGCCGGACTCCTGTACCTGCGGGCCTGGCGTGAGCAATACCTTGGCGCCAAGAATACGTTGTTCCGGGATAAATTCATTGGACGGTGAACGGTGGACCGTGGACGGTGGACCGCCGTCAACCGTCGGCCGTCGGCCGTCGGCCGTCAACCGCATTTTGTACACTGCTTCGCCGCTGGCCGAAGGCACGTGGGTTGCCTCCAGCACTTCGTCTTTGCCGATGGTGTACGCAATTTGGCGGCTCTTGGAACCGGCGATGGCCGACTTGAAAAGCAGGGGCACGAAAATCTCGCCGTTGCGGACGAGGTCGTTCACCTTTTCGTCGAGTGGCGCTGCCGATAGGTACAGGGCGCCGTCGCCAACGGGGTATTTGGCCAGCATGGCCGATCCGTCGCGGTAGGTCAGGAGGTGTTCGCCTCGGTTGGGGGCCAGTTTGAAATTGCCCTGCGTGCCCGGCAAGCGGAGGTTGGCTCCGGTGTTCAGGAACACATCCCGAAACACGAACTCTTCGGTGTTGATCTGGCTTGCCTGACGGGGCGACGGCTCGAACGGACCCAGCGTGCCGGCTTCGAAATTTTGCAAAAACCCGTTGTAGGTGTTCAGGTCGGCATTCTGCGGAGGGAACACTAGGATGTTTCCGCCATTGTTGGCAAAAGTTTTCAGTTCCTGCGACAGGCCTGAGGTGATCTGTGCCGGTTCATGGAGCACAATCAGTTGGTAATTGGCGAATTTGGAATAATCCAGTGCGCGCACATCCGCATTGTCCAACTGAAAGTAGCGGGCGCCGGCAAAGGCGTTGTTCAGGTATTTGTTGGGCTGAAGTCCGTTGATGGCCAACACATGGACACGTTCGGCCACATAAAACGCGAGGGAATACTCATCGTCGAACTGTACCGGATAATCTGTCACCGAAAGTTTTGCGCGGTGCCAGCCGGGATGGAGGATATTGAAACTCACCGTGTCGAGGCTGCTTGCCCGGGCCGGAATGCGCAGCGAACCCACCGGTTTTTCCTGCCCGTCGTGGAACAACGCCAGGCGCAGCTCCTCGGCTTCTTCATCGCCCCGGTTGCTGATCCGGACCACCAGATTGGCCGGCTGGTTCAGGATTTGCACCGGGCTTTCGAACCAGGCCGAGTCAATGGAAATATTGTTTTCGCGCACCGCCCGCATGGGCACCAGGTTCACGTCGAGCAGGGTGTCCCGGAAATTGTCCAGGTCGGTGATGTTTTCCTGAAAATCGCTGATGAGGTAGGCGATGCGGTTGTCGGACGTGCCGGTATTCAGGCATTGTTGTTGGCGTATCAGCACTTTGGACATATCGCGCGTGGCGGGACTGATGCGAATTTCCTCGATGCGGGAAAGCGCGTCCTCTTTGCCGACCAAGCGCTGGTCACGACCCTCGAAGTCGTTGGTCAGCACCTGGAACCGGTCGGCGGGGCTGTATGCGGTCACGATGTCGCGTGCGCGTTTTTTCGCCAGCTCGAGCAGGGGCGCATCCTTGGACAATGCAGCCATGCTGAAGGAGTTGTCCACGAAAACGCTCACGGCTTTTTCGCCTTGTTTCACCTCCGACGAGCGCGGAATGAACGGCTGCGCAAACGCCAGCACCAGGAAAATGATCGCCAAGCAGCGCATCAGCAGCACCAACAGGTTGCGCAACTTCTGGCGGTTGCTCGTGATGTCCTTCACCTCCTGCAAAAAGCGCACGTTCGTGAAATACACGCGTTTGAACCGCCGGAAGTAGAACAGGTGGATGATGATCGGGATGGCTATGGCCGCCGCGGCGGCAAGAAAAAGCGGGAAAAGGAATTGCATTTCTAGTTGGAAGGTTTCTGGTTGGAGGGTTTCTGGTTTGTGTTACTCCCGTGAGCCTCTGTGACACTTTCCTCTACGAGCCGCGCAAAGGTAGGTTGGTTTTTGGGGAATTTTGGCGCTCGACGAATACCTTTGCCGCCGATGTCAAAACAAGCCCGCACCCGCCGTTTGCCCGCAGAATGGGAACCACAGAGCGCCGTGCAACTTACCTTTCCGCACGCAGGAACCGATTGGGCCGGCATGCTCGACGAGGTGTTGCCCTGCTTCGTGGAAATCGCCGAAACGATCAGCCGCTTCGAAAAAGTGCTGATCGTGTGTCAAAATGCCGCCGAAACGAACGCGCTGCTGCAAAACGCTGTACAGGAGCATTTGGTTTTCGCCGAAATCCCCTCCAATGATACCTGGGCACGCGACCACGGGGGAATTACGGTTTTTGAAAACGAAAAACCGGTGGTGCTCGATTTTCAGTTCACCGGCTGGGGTCTGAAATTTCCCGCCAACCACGACAACAGGATCACTCGTACCCTCTGGGAAAAAAGCCTGCTGCAAGCCGAACACCGCTACCCGGGCCTAGCCCTCGAAGGCGGCGGCATCGAAAGCGACGGACAGGGCACGCTGCTGACCACCGCCGAATGTCTGCTGTCGCCCAACCGGAACCCGCACCTGTCCAAGGCCCAAACCGAGGAGCAGCTGCGGGAATTGTTCGGCCTCGACCGTGTGCTGTGGCTGCACCACGGCGCCCTTGCCGGCGACGATACCGATGCACACATTGACACGTTGGCCCGGTTTTGCGCACCCGACACTATTGCCTACGTCCGCTGCCCCGACCCGAAAGACGAGCACTATCCTACCCTGCTCGCCATGGAACAGGAACTACAGGCGTTCCACACTGCCGACGGCAAACCGTATCGCCTCGTGCCGCTGCCCTGGCCAGAGGCCTGCCATGCCGAAGACGGTCACCGGCTGCCGGCCACTTATGCCAACTTCCTCATCATCAACGGCGCCGTACTGGTGCCCACCTACCGCGTCCCCCAGGATGCCGATGCCCTGCGCATCATCGCCGAGTTGTTTCCCGGCCGGAAAACCATCGGCATAGACTGCCGTGCCCTCATCGAACAACACGGTTCCCTGCACTGTTTGACCATGCAATACCCCGTCGGTGTTGTTGCGTAAACTCATCGTTCATCACTCATCGCTCATCGCTAAAATGAAAATCGGCCTCGTCCAACAATCCTGCTCCCCCGACAAGCAGACGAATATTCAGAAATCGCTTTCCGGCATCGCCGATTGCGCCCGGCAGGGCGCCGAACTGGTGGTGCTCCAGGAACTGCACTGCGGCATCTATTTCTGTCAGGCCGAGGACACGGCCATGTTCGACATGGCACAACCGATACCCGGGCCGGACACAGAGGTTTTTTCTGCGGCGGCCCGCCAGCACGGCGCGGTCTTGGTTTCTTCGCTTTTTGAAAAACGTGCACCGGGAATTTACCACAACACCGCCGTAGTGTTTGAAAAAGACGGCTCCATCGCGGGGAAATACCGAAAAATGCACATCCCCGACGATCCGGCGTACTACGAAAAATTTTATTTTACGCCCGGCGACCTCGGTTTTCAGCCGATTCAAACATCCGTGGGCAAACTCGGCGTACTCGTGTGCTGGGACCAATGGTACCCCGAAGCCGCCCGACTCATGGCACTGGCCGGCGCCGAAATCTTGATTTATCCTACTGCCATAGGCTGGGAAAGCACCGACCCGCAGATCGAAAAAGAGCGCCAGCACGGGGCCTGGTTCACCATTCAGCGCGGGCACGCAGTGGCCAACGGCCTTCCCGTGGTGACCGTCAACCGCGTAGGCCACGAACCGGACTGGACGGGCGTGACCGGAGGCATTTCGTTTTGGGGACAAAGTTTTGTGGCCGGGCCTCAGGGCGAAGTCCTACACCTCTCGAGTATTGATCGGGAAGAAAACGTCGTAGTCGAAATTGACCGGGAGCGCACCGAGGCCGTGCGCCGGATATGGCCGTTTTTCCGCGACCGGCGTATTGACTTTTATGGTGATTTGACGAAGCGGTATTTAGATTAAAAAAAGTGTCACAGAGGCTCACAGAGTAAAAGAGGACACAGAGTTGTTTGCCGATTAAGAGCGGACGAATTCCTGCGGAATGACAAACTCTGTGTCCTCTCAATCTCTGTGAGCCTCTGTGACACCTCCCCCTCTAATACGGATACCAGTCCTTCCAGTCCTCCCGCAGTTTTTGCCGCACGCGTTCTTCGGCGGGGTTGGCGGCGGGTTCGTACAGCACCTTGCCGCGCAACGCTTCGGGCAGGAAATCCTGCTGCACAAAATGGCCGGGGAAATCGTGCGAATATTTGTACCCCGCCCCGTAGTCAAGTTCTTTCATCAATTTGGTGGGCGCGTTTCGCAAGGGAAGCGGCACCGGGAATCCACCGCCATTGCGCACGGCTTCGAGGGCTTTGTCAATAGCCAAGTAGGCCGAGTTGCTTTTGGGCGAGGTGGCGAGGTACACCGCGCATTGCGACAAAATGATCCGGGCCTCTGGCGGGCCGATCATGCGGACGGCATCCATCGTGGTGGTGGCCAAGAGCAGGCCGTTTGGGTTGGCCAAACCGACGTCTTCGGCAGCGAGAATGACCATGCGGCGGGCGATGAACTCGATGTCCTCGCCGCCGTCGAGCATGCGGGCAAGCCAGTACACTGCGGCATTGGGGTCGCTGCCGCGGATACTTTTGATGAATGCCGAAATGATGTCGTAGTGCTGCTCTCCGCCTTTGTCGTACAGTGCGATGTTCTGCTGAATGCGTTGCCGCACCAAGTCGTTGGTGATACGCAGCGTTTCGCCGGGCTGGCGGTAGTTGCTCACGAGCTCGAGGGCGTTGAGCAGGCGCCGGGCGTCGCCGCCGGAGTAGAGCAGCATGGCATCGGTTTCGACGAGTTCGATGTCGGTGTTTTTCAACGCTTCGTCTTCTGCCAGTGCGCGTTGCAACAAGCCTACAAGTTCGGCCTTGTCCAACGGTTGCAGCACATACACCTGGCAACGCGACAACAGCGCCGGGATGACCTCGAACGAGGGGTTTTCGGTAGTGGCGCCGATGAGCGTGACCACCCCTTTTTCCACCGCCCCGAGCAGCGCATCCTGCTGGCTTTTAGAAAACCGGTGGATTTCGTCAATGAACAGAATAGCGCCCTTGGCCTGAAAAAGGGTGGTTTTTTCGGCGTTTTCTATCGCATCGCGTATATCTTTTACCCCGGAGTTGATGGCCGAGAGTTGGTAAAACGGCTTTTTCAGCAACTTGGCGATCAGTTGGGCCAGCGTGGTTTTGCCAACCCCGGGAGGCCCCCACAGAATGAAGGACGGAATTTTGCCCGCCTCGATTGCCTGGCGCAGCACAGCGCCTTCGCCGACCAGGTGTTGCTGGCCGACGTACTGTTCCAGGGTTTGAGGCCGCATGCGTTCGGCGAGTGGAATCACTTTGTCAGTTTTGAGTTTTGAGTTTTGAGTTTTGAGTAGTCCGGGGATATGCTGTGCCACAACTTCGCGTACTTTTGCACAGACATCTTTGAGAAACGACATGTACACGACCTTACCCCTGCTGCTGATTTGCCTTTTGGGCACAGTTGACCTGTTGGGTCAGCCAATTGCTGCGAACGGATTTTTGCTCACCCCCCGAGACAGCATTTTACTCACGGTGGACAATGGGCAAAAAATGATCCACCACATCGTCAAGCCGAAACAAACGCTGTTTTCCTTGGCCAAATACTACGGCTTGAGCCTGGAGGAACTGTACGCCTTGCACCCGGAATTTCAGACCGATCCGTCGCTCCGATCAGGCACCCTTGTCAGCATTCCAATCCCCAACCGCGCGATCCGGCGCTACAAAGGTATGAACTTCGATCCGGCCAATTTTGCCCCGATTTATTATGTGGTGCAGCCCGGCGACAACCTCTACCAGATTTGCAAGCGGCACTTCAGCATGCCGGTGGATTCCGTCAGGTCCCGCAACAACCTGCGCAACGAACAAATCCAGCCCGGCCAACTCCTGCATGTGGGTTGGATGGGCCTGGAGGGCATCCTGTCCGAATGGCGCACGCCTGCCGCCCCCCCCACTACGGATCAGGCACACCAGGAGCGATATGAAGAAGAAAAAAAGAACCGGAACGAGGTGATCTCGCAGGGCGTGTGCTTCTGGCAACGGGACAGCAACGAAAAAGGCGACCTGTACGCGCTGCACCGGGAGGCCCGGATCGGGACGGTCATGGCCGTCAACAATCCCATGAGCCGCCGGACGGTGTACGCCAAGGTCATTGGCCGCATCCCGGTTGGGTATGCCAGCAATATCGAAGTGGTGCTGTCGCCCGCTGCCGCACGGCAGATCGGCGCGCGCGACCCGAAGTTTTTTGTGAAAATCCGGTATTTGAAATAAGTTTTCACCGCGAAGACGCAGAGGCGTATATTGTTTTTTCACCGCAGAGACGCAGAGGCGCGGAGGCTTTGCGCGGAGTTGATAGAATTATTTCTGCGTAACACTCCGCGTCTCTGCGTCTCTGCGGTGAAAAAATGCGTCTTCGTAGTGAAAATTCACACTCCGCGCATGCTGAGTGCCACGCGCTTGCGCTCCATATCCACGTCCAGCACCCGCACCATGACCTGTTGGTTGAGTTTGACCACCTCGGCGGGGTTCTTCACGAACTTGTCGGTCAGTTGCGACACGTGCACCAACCCACTTGCTTTGACGCCTATGTCCACGAAGGCCCCGAAATTGGTGATGTTGGTCACGATGCCGGGCAGCACCATGCCGGGAGCCAGGTCTTCTATGCTGCGTACGTTGCCGAACTCGAACGGCTGTGCCGTCCCGCGCGGGTCGAGGCCGGGTTTTTCCAGTTCCTTGAGGATGTCCTGCAGGGTCGGCAACCCCACATCGCCCTTGACATAGCGCTGCAAATCCACTTTTTGCCGCAGGCTTCGGTCGGCAATAAGCTCGGAAACGGTACAGCCGAGGTCTTTGGCAATTTGCTCCACGAGGGCGTATCGTTCCGGGTGCACAGCCGTGTTGTCGAGCGGATTGTCGGCGTTTCGGATGCGCAGGAAGCCAGCGCACTGTTCGAAAGCCTTATCGCCCAGGCGGGGCACTTTTTTCAGGTCGGCGCGGCGACGGAATGCACCGTTTTCGGTGCGGTAGCTCACGATATTCTGGGCCAGCCCAGGACCAAGGCCCGACACGTATGTGAGCAAGTGTTTGCTCGCGGTGTTGAGGTTGATGCCGACGGCGTTCACGCAAGACTCCACCGTCCGATCCAGGCTGTCCTTGAGCATGGTCTGGTTCACATCGTGCTGGTACTGACCCACGCCGATGCTTTTTGGGTCAATTTTGACCAATTCGGCGAGCGGGTCCATGAGCCTACGGCCAATACTGACGGCGCCGCGTACGGTCACGTCGTCCTTCGGAAACTCTTCGCGGGCCACTTCGGAGGCAGAGTAAATGGAGGCGCCGGCTTCGTTTACCTGAAAAATTTCGATCGGGCGTTCGAACTTGATTTTTCGGAGAAAATCCATCGTTTCGCGTCCGGCCGTTCCGTTGCCTACGGAAATGGCTTCGATCTGGAATTTGTCCACCAGTTCTTCGATGGCTGCCTGGCTTTCAAAAACCTGGCGCTGCGGTTCGTGCGGGTAAATGGCGGTATTGCGCAGCAAATTTCCGTTGGCATCCAGCACCACCACCTTGCAGCCGGTCCGGAAGCCGGGATCAATGCCGAGCACGCGCCGCTCGCCCAAGGGCGCGGAGAGCAGGAGTTGCCGCAGGTTATCGGCAAACACCCGGATGGCCTCCAGATCGGCTTTTTCTTTGGAGCTGTTTCGAAACTCTGTTTCGATGGACGGTTGCAAAAGGCGCTTGTAGCCATCTTTTACCGCCATACGCACCTGTTCGGTGGATTCGCCGTAGCCGATGGCGAACATTTTTTCCAGATCGGAAATCGCCACTTCCTCGTCGGGTGCGATGCCCACGCGCAGGAAGCCCTCTTCTTCGCCCCGGCGCATGGCCAGCAGCCGGTGTGAGGGGCAGGTGGCGAGTTTTTCGCTCCACTCGAAGTAGTCGCGGTATTTGGCCCCTTCCGCTTCTTTGCCTTTTACCAGTCGGGAGGAAACCAAGGCTCCTTTTTCAAAATGGCGACGCGTGCGGTCGCGGGCCCGTTTGTCCTCGTTGATCCACTCGGCGATGATGTCGCGCGCGCCTTGCAGGGCATCCTCTACGGTGGGCACGTCGTCGGTGATGAATTTCGCGGCGATGGTTTCGAGGCCGTGCTTGTCTTGCTGAGCGAATACGCGTTTGGCTAAGGGTTCCAATCCGCGCTCGATGGCCACGGTTGCGCGGGTTTTGCGTTTGGGCCGGTATGGCAGGTAGAGGTCTTCCAGTTCCGTCATCGTGGCGGCGGAAAGGATGGCGGCGCGGAGTTCGGGCGTGAGTTTCCCTTGTTCCTCGATGCTTTGCAGGATGACCTCGCGGCGCTTGTCCAGTTCCTGCATTTTTTTCCAGACACTCTGGATATCGGCGATCTGAACCTCGTCGAGCGATCCGGTGGCTTCTTTTCGGTACCGCGCAATGAACGGGATGGTGGCGCCTCCTTCGAGCAGTTCGATGACAGCTTCGACGCGGCGAACGGGTATGCCGAGGGTTTGGGAGATGGGTTTCGAGTAGGACATTTCGGTTACAGCGTGGATAGGGCTGCACACGCAGGGCTACACCCTGCGTTCGTGGATGGCGCCCTTTCAGGGCTTGAAGGTTAGGCGTTTTTGAAACACGCAGGGCTATACACTGCGATAATAAATGGTGCCCTTGCAGGACTTGAAGTTTAGGCGTTTTTAAAATCCCAGGTATTCAGGAAGCCAGTGTGAAAGTTTCCTTTCCGGAAATCCGCGTTTTGCATGAGGCGCTGGTGAAAAGGCACCGTGGTCTTGACTCCTTCCACGATAAACTCGTCGAGGGCGCGCTCCATCTTGGTGATGGCCTCGTCGCGGGTACGGGCGCGCACGATGAGTTTGGCGATCATGGAATCGTAGTAGGGCGGGATGGTGTAGCCGCCGTAGACGTGGGTATCCACGCGCACGCCATGTCCTTTGGGGGAATGGAACGAAGTGATGCGACCGGGGCTGGGGCGGAAGTCGTTGAACGGGTCTTCGGCATTGATCCGGCACTCGATGGCGTGCATTTCGGGGAAATAGTTTTTTCCGGAAATGGGTATGCCGGCGGCGATTTTGATTTGCTCTTTGATCAGGTCGAAGTCAATGACTTCCTCCGTCACCGTATGTTCCACCTGGATACGGGTGTTCATTTCCATAAAGTAGAAATTCCGGTACTTATCCACCAAAAACTCTACCGTTCCCACGCCTTCGTAGTTGATGGCGGTGCAGGCTTTTATGGCGGCTTCCCCCATTTTTTCGCGCAGTTCGGGGGTCATGAACGGGGAGGGGGATTCTTCGACCAGTTTTTGGTGGCGCCGCTGGATGGAGCAGTCGCGCTCGGAGAGGTGGCAAGCTTTGCCGAACTGGTCCCCGGCCACCTGAATCTCGATATGGCGCGGCTCTTCGATGAATTTTTCCATGTAGATGCCGTCGTTGGCGAAGGCTGCTTTGGCTTCGCGGCGGGCGGTTTCCCATTGATTCTCAAACTCGGATTCCTTCCAGACGATGCGCATGCCTTTGCCGCCACCGCCGGCCGTGGCCTTTAGGATTACGGGGTAACCTATTTCCTTGGCGAGTTTGATACCTGTTTTTACGTCTTCGAGCAGCCCTTCGGAGCCGGGAATGCAGGGAACGCCAGCGGCAAGCATGGTTTCCTTGGCTGTAATTTTGTCGCCCATGCGCCGGATTTGATCCGGAGTGGGGCCGATAAACTTGGTGCCGTACTCCTTGCACACTTCGGCAAAGTTGGCGTTTTCGGCCAGGAACCCATAGCCTGGATGCACCGCATCGGCGTTCGTGATTTCCACGGCGGCCATAATGCGGGGGATGTTCAGGTAGCTTTCCGAGGATGCAGGCGGGCCGATGCATACGGCTTCGTCCGCGAAACGGACGTGCAGGCTGTCGCGGTCTGCCGTGGAATAGATCGCCACGGATTTGACGCCCATTTCCTTGCAGGTTCGGATGATACGCAGCGCGATTTCGCCGCGATTGGCTATCAGTATCTTCTTGAACATGGCTCCGAAAGTTTTCGCCTGCACCGAAACTGGTCAGGTGAAAATGGTGGATTTATATGGTTGGAAGAAAAGGCAATCGGTTATGCCGGCTCCACGATGAACAACGGCTGATCGTATTCCACAGGGGATGCGTCCTCTACCAAAACCTTGACGATCTTTCCCTTGACATCCGACTCGATCTCGTTGAACAGTTTCATGGCTTCGATAATGCAGACGGTTGCTCCCACCTCGACCGAGTCGCCCACTTTTACGAATGGTGCCTTGTCCGGCCCGGAGGAGCGATAGAACGTACCGACCATGGGCGATTTGATGGTCAACATATTTGCATCCACGGCGGCGGCGGTGGCGGCAGGCGCGGGCGCAGGGGCTACCGTGGCGGGAGCGGCAGCAGGTGGCGGCGGCGGCGTGGGTGCCATAGTCATCAGCGGCTGTGGCGGCGGAAAGGCAACGACGGGAGCGGCATTGCTCTCGGAGCCGGCCTGGTTCCGTATGATGAGCTTGAAATCGCCCTCTTTGAGGATGAATTCGGTCACCTTTGATTTGCTGACCAATCGAATCAATTCTTGTATCTGGTTGATGTCCATAACCAAGTTCGTTTTGCTTGAGGGCCAAATATAGGGCGGTAGTTGAAATGAAGCAGAATGAATTTATTTTTTCACGCGCTCCATGTAGGCGCCGGTGGCGGTGTCAATTTTGATGAGGTCGCCTTCTTCGCAGAAGAGGGGCACACGCACCTCGGCTCCGGTTTCCACCGTGGCAGGCTTGAGGGTATTGGTGGCAGTGTCCCCGCGTACGCCGGGTTCGGCATACGTGATGGCCAAAACAACGGTTTGCGGCATTTCCACGGCGAGTAGCGACTCCTTTTGGGCATGGAAAAGCGCGTCCACGGTGTCTCCTTCCTTCAGAAATTTGCCGTTTTCGATCATGTCTTCCGGTACGGACATTTGGTCGTAGGTTTCCTGATTCATCAGGACATAGCCGCCGTCTTCGGGGTACAGGTATTGGAACTTGCGGCGCTCTACCCGCACTTCGGTGATGCTGTGCCCGCTCTGAAAGGTATGTTCGATGACTTTGCCGGAGGTGGTGCTTTTAAGTTTTGTCCAAACCTTGCCACTGCCACGGCCCACTTGGAATCGCTGAAAGTCAATAACCTTCAGGATGTCGTTGTTCAGTTCGATGCACAGGCCGTTGCGGATGTCTGCGGTTGTTGCCATTTTAATTAGTGTTGAGTTACGAGTTTTGAGTTTTGAGTTAAAACAAGATCGTGGGTTGCAGGGGCAGTCGCCCTTCGTTTGTAAAAAGGCGCGCAAAGGTAGAATTTTCTTTTTGAACAGATTTTTCAAAACTCGCCACTCAAAACTCAAAACTCAAAACTCAAAACTACAACGCCCATTTCAGGTAAAGCGCTCCCCAGGTAAATCCACCGCCGAATGCCGTGAGCACGATATTGTCACCTTTGCGGAGTTGGCCTTCATATTCCCACAGACAGAGACCGAGCGTGGCGGCGGTTGTGTTTCCATATTTTTGGATGTTGACCATCACCTTTTCCATGGGGAAGTGCAGATGTTCTGCCACGGAGGAGATGATGCGCATGTTGGCTTGGTGCGGCACCACCCAGTTGATTTCGTCTATGGTTTTATGGTTACGCCTCAAGATTTCCTGCACGGTGGACACCATGCCTTCCACAGCGAATTTGAACACGCGCTTGCCGTCCTGATACACAAAATGTTCGCGTTTGGCGACCGTTTCCGCCGAAGCGGGTAGTTTGGAGCCACCCGCTTTCATGTGCAGGAATTCGCGTCCGGCGCCGTCGCTGCGCAACACAAAATCCTGGATGCCCGTGCCGTCGCGTCGCGGTTCGAGCAATACGGCGGCGGCGCCGTCGCCGAAAATGACGCAGGTGTTTCGGTCCTCGTAGTCCACGATGGACGACATCATGTCGGCGCCCACCACGACGACTTTTTTGTACGTTTCGTTGGCCACGAACTGTGCGCCCGTGGCAAGTGCGAACAGGAAGCCGGAGCAGGCAGCGTTGATATCATAGCCAAAAGCATTTTTTGCCCCTATTTTATCGCAAACGGTATTGGCGGTATCGGGAAAAACCATGTCGGCCGTTACGGTGGCGACGATCAGCAGGTCAATTTCGCCGGGGGTGGTATTGGTTTTTGCCAAGAGTCCTTTCACGGCTTCGGCGGCCATATCGCTGGTTGCCCACCCGGGCGTGCGCAAAATGCGGCGTTCTTTTATGCCCGTTCGAGAAGTTATCCATTCGTCGTTGGTGTCCACGAGTTTTTCGAGATCGGCATTGGTGAGGCGGTCTTCGGGCACCCACCCTTGTACGCCGGTGATCGCGGCGTGTACTTTGTTCGGCATGTTTGCTAGATTTGAATTGACGGGCAAAGGTAGCCATTGACAATTTGCCGTAGGCTGTTGGGTGTTGGTTTTTGCAGTTGGCCAAACTTGCTGCATTTTTGTGCCGATGAAAAACTACCTCTCGCTCGTCAAGTTCAGCCATACGGTGTTCGCCATGCCCTTCGCTCTGGTCGGCTTTTTCGTCGGCAATGCGGAAACCGGGATGGGGCTACAGTGGAAATTGCTGGGCTTGGTCGTGCTGTGCATGGTATTCGCCCGCAGTGCGGCCATGGCGTTCAACCGGTGGCTCGACCGAGACGTGGACGCAGCCAATCCGCGCACGAAGTTGCGCGAGATACCCGCCGGGGTCATTTCGCCGAATGCGGCACTCCTGTTTGTGGTCGTCAACTGCCTGCTTTTTGTAGCGACCACTTTTTTCATCAATCCCATTTGCTTCATGCTGTCACCTGTTGCTCTCGCAGTGGTGCTAGGCTACAGTTACACCAAGCGGTTCACCTGGCTTTGCCATCTCGTGCTTGGGTTGGGCTTGGCATTGGCGCCTGTTGGCGCATATCTGGCGGTTACGGGGCATTTCGGCTTGGTACCAGTACTATATGGACTTGCGGTGTTGCTCTGGACGGGAGGTTTCGATGTGATTTATGCGCTTCAGGACGAGCAATTCGACCAGTCCCAGCGCTTGTACTCCATACCGGCTGCCTTCGGAAAAGGCCGCGCATTGGCAGTGTCCTCGTGGATGCACTTGGGTACCGCTGTGCTGATGGTACTCGCCGGTTGGATCCTGCACGAAAATCTACCCCAAGTGCAATTCTTGACGGGGATTGGGACGCTTATTTTCCTGAGCCTGCTCGTGTACCAGCACCGCCTGGTAAGGCCCGACGACCTCAGCCGCGTAAATCTTGCTTTTTTTACCACAAACGGTATTGCCAGTGTCATTTTCGGCGCCCTGACCATTGCCGACCTGTTGCTGGGCTGATGAGCTGCCCGATTATCCACTTTCACTCGAACCAACCTGTACTGTAACATGAAATATTTTCCGATTCGTATCTTTTTCACGTTTGTTTTGATGCTGGCAATATCTTTGCCCGCCGCTTTTGCAGAAGGCAACCGGGATTTCATGCGCGAGACCGGCAAGATCAACGTAGTGGTGGCTGTCATCCTCGTGATCTTTCTGGGCATCGTGTGGTACCTTGTCCGTCTGGAGCGGAAACTAACCAAAATAGAGCACCTAACAAAAGATGATGCATGAGTGGAAAAATCAGTTTCTTCAACAGCGTAGAGCGGTACGTTGACAAAGCTGCCGGCTTTACCGACATTCCCACCGGCTTGGTGGAGCAGATCAAGGTCTGCAACCTCGTACTTCAGATTCGGTTCCCGATTCGCGTGGGCGACAACTACCAGGTCATCGAGGCGTACCGGGTACAGCACAGCCACCACCGACTGCCCACGAAAGGCGGCATCCGGTACGCTGAGAGCGTGGACCAGGACGAGGTAATGGCTCTCGCTTCTTTGATGACCTACAAATGTGCCTTGGTGGACGTGCCTTTTGGCGGGGCCAAAGGCGGCATCAAGATCAACCCGGCGAATTACACGGTCGAGCAGTTGCAGAACATTACCCGCCGCTACACCACCGAACTGATCAAGAAAAACTTCATCGGCCCAGGTATAGACGTGCCTGCCCCGGACTATGGTACTGGCCCGCGCGAGATGGCGTGGATTTTGGACACCTACCAAGCCTTCCGCCACGGCGAGATTGACTCCATCGGTTGCGTGACCGGCAAGCCTGTGACTCAAAACGGTATCCGCGGCCGTGCCGAAGCCACCGGCCGCGGGGTATTCTACGGTCTGCGCGAGTGCATCTCTTATGCCGACGACATGAAAAAACTCGGCCTCACTCCCGGCATCGCCGGCAAGACCATGGTGGTCCAGGGCCTGGGCAACGTGGGCAGCAATACCGGAACGATCAGCCAGAACGAAGGCGATGTAAAGATTATAGGCGTTGCCGAGCGCGAAGGTTCGATCTACGATCCAAACGGCATTGACATTGACAAGCTGCTTGCTTTCCGTCAGGAGACGGGGTCCATCATCGGCTTTCCGGGGTCGAAACACATCGGCGGGCCGTCGGCAGCGCTCGAACTGGAATGCGACATCCTGGTTCCTGCCGCTCTCGAGAATCAGATTACGATCGAAAATGCCGACCGGATCAAGGCAAAGATCATCGCCGAGGCAGCCAACGGCCCGATTACCGCGGATGCGGATGTCATCCTTTCGAAAAAAGGCATCATGGTGCTTCCTGACTTTTTCATCAATGCCGGCGGCGTGACGGTTTCCTACTTCGAGTGGCTGAAAAACCTCTCCCACCACCGTTTTGGACGGTTGGAGAACCGGTTCCACCACAACGCCTTCACCGGAATATTGAACAAGGTGGAGGAAATGACCGGAAAACAGGTGGCACAACGCGACCGCGATTTCCTTACCCGTGGCGGCACCGAAGTGGAGTTGGTCAATTCAGGTCTGGAGGACACCATGATCACCGCCTATCAGCAAGTTCGGGATACCTGGCGCCAAAATGCTGCTATTCCGGATATGCGTACGGCGGCCTTCGTCTGCTCCATGAAAAAAATCGCCGGCGACTACGTTTCGATGGGCATTTTCCCATAAACCTTCGCAAGTTCTGTTTCTCAAGGTTGAATTCACGGGGTTTGTTGGCACTTTCGGGTGCTTGCCCGTGGGTTCAACTTTTTTTTTGACCGAAAAAGAAAGCGCCCTTCCGAACAAATATCTTTTGGCCGTTTTTCGTTTTGTGGACTTATTTAAAAAAAACTATGGCCACCAAAGGACAAATACCGCAATTTATCAGAATTTACATGGGCAATTAAAAAATGAACTTGCACATAATTTTTTATCGCCCTACCTTTGGGGAAATTTTACACACCAAAATATAATTTTACAACTTTATCACGCTATGTCAGAGAAATTAGACAAGATTGATCTGAAAATACTCCGGATCCTCCAAGAAAACAGCAAGATCACCAATTTGGACCTTTCCAAAAAAATCGGCCTGTCCCCCGCCCCCACGCTGGAGCGGGTCAAAAAGTTGGAACAAAACGATATCATCCAAAGCTATCACGCACAAGTCAACCCGCAGCTGCTGGGCCTAAATGTCAAGACATTTGTTTTAGTCTCGCTGGCCTGGAAACGCGAGAATGCCTTGAACAACTTTTTGGAGAAGATAGCCCGGATTGACGAGATCACCGAATGCTACATCATCACGGGTGAAGCAGACTTTTTGATGAAAATCGTTTGCAAAGATATTCCCACATACGAGCAGCTGCTGTTCAAGACGTTGAGCCAGATCGAGGAAATCGAGCGGTTGAAAACGCTCATGACTCTTTCTACCGTCAAGGACTCGAAGATCCTGCCGTTCAACTACGACGAGAAGTAAGAATTGAGTGAATTCGAATGCGTGAGCGGGCAAGCAGATCATTTCTGTTTGCCCGCTTTGCTTTGGCAGTACATTACTGGGCAAGGATATGAGCCATGCGCAACAAGTCCTTGCCAAAAGTCTTGCTTCTTGAAATGGCCTCCTTGAAGGGCGTGTAGTGAATGTTGTTGTTTTTGATGCCGATCATCACCCCCGATTTCCCTTGTAAAAGGGCCTCCACGGCACCGAAACCGAGAATGCTGGCCAGCACGCGATCGAACGCCGAGGGGGATCCGCCCCGTTGGAGGTGGCCGATGACAGTGACCTTGATGTCGTCGAACACGTCAATTTTCTCTTCCACTTGCCGGGCAATATCGTACACCGTGCCCATCTGGTTTCCCTCCGCTACCAAGACGATACTGAACAACTTGGAGCGTTTTGCGCCACGTTTGAGCAGTTTCACCAATTCCTCGATATTGGATTCCTCTTCCGGAATGAGTACGCCACCCGCCCCGCCGGCAATGGCGGTATGCAACGCGATGTAGCCCGAATGGCGCCCCATCACCTCCACGAAAAACAAGCGGTTGTGCGAATCGGCTGTATCGCGGATTTTGTCCACAGCTTGTACGGCAGTATTAACCGCCGTATCAAAGCCGATCGTGAAGTCGGTCCCAAAAAGATCGTTGTCAATAGTACCCGGTATTCCGACGATCGGGATGTCCGGGTGTTCTTCCAAGAACTGGAGTGCACCCGAGAAAGTACCATTCCCTCCTATAGCCACAAGGGCATCTATGTCGTTGTATATCAAGTTTTCGTAGGCAAGTTTTCGTCCTTCCTCCCCCAAGAAACGTTTGCTCCGGGCTGTTTTGAGCACAGTGCCGCCTCGGTGAATGATGTTGCTTACGTCCGAGGTTTCCAAGCGTTTGATACCGCCGTCAATCATGCCCTCGTAGCCGCGAGCGATACCGTACACGTGCAGGTCGTTGTTGAGCGCGTTCCGGACGATGGCCCGGATGGCTGCGTTCATGCCCGGGGCATCGCCGCCAGAAGTGAAAACCGCAATGCGTTTTATTTCTTTCATCTCGTTTCAATAACGATTACAAAATTTGGGGAGATTAAATTTGAGGCGGCAAATGGTACTCCGCCAAAGAATAAATTGGTTTTCGCACCACTACTCCCAATTGCAGTTTTCGTGATTCCATGCATTGCTCCAGCAAATCTTTGAAGTGGTGGGCTATAGAGCCGACAAAATGTATTGGAACTTGCAGGTGACCGCTGTATTTGCGCACATGGTGGTCGAGAAAGGCCCCCAACGAGTCTTTGACCAATTGTTGGACGAACGGATGCGTCAGATGTTCTCCCAAGAAGCGGGTAAATGACGCCAAATAGGCATTAGCTCCTTTTTCGTACACCCGGTCTTTGATGGCATCAGGTCCTTCCGGGTGCTCGGCGTCGAATGCCGCTTTCAGGTCGGAAGGAAGTTCGCGGTAAAACCATGCCCGTAGCAACGCCTTGCCGAGGTGGGTGCCGCTGCCTTCATCGCCGAGGAGCCAGCCCAAGGACATGACGTTGTCCAAAATCTTTTTTCCATCGTAATAGCAACTGTTCGAGCCTGTTCCGAGAATACACGCTATGCCTGGACTTCGTTTGCAAGTTGCCCTGGCGGCCCCAAGCAGATCATGTTCCACCTCGACTTGTGCCTTGGGGAATACGTTTTGAAGTGCTTTCCCCACGATCTCTGCCCGATGCACGTCGTGCACCCCGGTTCCGTAAAACCAAATCCGATCAACCATTTCGGGATCCAGTTTGGGCACCAACTGTGCAGCAAGAATTTCCTCGATTTCAGAAGTTGAATGGAAAAAAGGGCTGAACCCTACCGTATTTTCCAATTGTTGGTCGCGGCCGCCATGTACCAGCAACCAGTCGCATTTTGTAGAACCGCAGTCGGCTATGATGACCATAGTAGAATTAGTCGAATCGAGTTGGGTGTAAAATTTACACGAAGTTCGGGCGGGGGCAAAAATAGACAGCAATGCCATAACCAGGCATTGCCGCTCCAGCTTTTGTGTGCAAAAAAGTTTTAAAAAAACTTTTTGTTTTCTTTATAGAAACTTTTTGTTTTCTTTGTGCCCTGTTCAAAACAACCAGTCCCTCATCACTCAACAATTTCGTCATGGCACAAACGTACTATTCCCACTCTGCTATGCACGCCCGAAAGTCGGGCGCATCCCGTACCAACGACAACCTGATCCACGAGCCGTTACTTTGGCGGTGTTTGCTTTTGGCAGCGCTGACGTACATGGTATGGAGCGAAAAAATTGCCATTGTACTTGATTTTGGTTCGAACACCCCACTTGAACAAACGGCCGTTCATGCGCCTCAAGGCATCCGGGCGTCCATGCTTTCCAATCTTGAGCCAGCTGTTTCAACGGTTAAATCCGAACGAAAAAAGGCCGTAGTCAGGCTTCCGGCAAGTTCAAAAGGGCACACCACTTTTATTATTGATCCGGAATTTGCAGAACGTACCGGTACGGACGAGCAACATGCTGCCGGATCTGTGCAAGTTTGCCGGGAGTACGTTCAGCGATTTGCGCCCGTTGCAGTGGCGGAAATGGAAAAATTTGGTATCCCGGCAAGCGTGATCTTGGCACAGGGCCTGTTGGAAAGCAATGCCGGTGAAGCCAAACTGGCACGCACTACGAACAATCATTTCGGGATCAAATGCTTTTCCAACAAGTGCAAAAACGGGCACTGCGCCAACTTCGCTGATGACTCGCACAAAGACTTTTTTGTGCGCTACGACAACGTATGGGGCAGCTATCGCGCCCACAGTCTGTTGCTGAAAAACAATCGCAGGTACAAGAACCTGTTTCATCTTCCTCCCTATGACTACAAAGAATGGTCAAAAGGGCTGGAAAAAGCAGGCTATGCGACCGACGCGCAGTATGCTGAAAAAGTCATCGCAATTATCCAAAATCTAGGATTGCACCGCTATGATGCCCAATGATCGTAGAAAGACGGCCTGATTCATGGGTAACAGGCCAGAGCATTGACACATACTACCACCGGACTTTATTGGTTTTCGGCATTCAGACCTTCCAAGTTTGGCAGACTTGGAAGGTCTGAATGCCGACGTGTGGCATTGGCCTCTTGTCGTCTATTACTGGGCAGTAACATTGGAGTTCACCACCAGTACGGCGACGATGCACAGTGCCAGCAATGCGCCCGCCAGCACCCAGGTTGCTTTTTCAATAAATTCCGTGGAACGGGCCGCACCGAACAATTGCTGCGCCTGTCCGCCCAGGGTGGGGTCAATACCGCCCCCCTTGGGGTTCTGTACCAAAATGGAAGCCATCAGCAACACACTAACCAAGGCAATCAATACTGCTAAAGTGGATAACATCGTCGTCTATTTTTTTAATTTTTCAATTTCGGCGGCAAAGAACGCGCTTTTATCCGGAAACGCCAAACCGAGCCGCTCGTACATGTCAATGGCCTTGTCCAGATACCCCTGCTGGACGTATAATTTGGCAAGGGTCTCGGAAACGATCGTTTTGCTTTCCGTGACGCTGCGCTCTGCAAACGCTTGTGGCGAGCCTGCTTTGTTATCCGTTGCTTCGGGTGCGGTCTTTAGCACAGGTGCCGGCTGATGCAGGGATGATTTTTCCATTGGTGCATCCTCGGGTCGGCCCGTTTCAGCCACCGGCGCCTCCAATGCCGGTGGCTGAAACTGGCTGAGCCAGGCACTAAAACTTTTTTCTTTCGGAAATACCGCATGAGATCTGGCATCCGACGTTTTATCAACCATCTGTAGAATCGCATGCGTTGCATCCCCCTCTGCCTGGTTATTCTCGATGGAGATTCGAGTTGGCAAGGTTGTTTCAGGAACGATGGGCAATTCATCAGCCTCCGGCCTTCGCGTTTCTGCTCGTGGTAAATCGGCTGTCAACTCGACTTGGTTCGAAATGGCTTGATTTTCGGATTTTGCCAAGGGCATTCTGGCCTCCAGTTCGCGCTGCACCGTTTCGATCGGCCTCAACTCCAGCACCACCTCTTCCTGCTCCATTTTTGCAGGCGCCAATTTTTTTGGCGCGAGAAGTGTGAACAGCCGAGTGCGATCCAAGCTGTATGCAGAAGCCGTGGCCAAGTTGCGATCATAATCGGGATGTCTTTCGTCAAGCCCGGACTTGATCGCCAGCAAATACCGCAAATTGTGGGCATACGGGTAGGTTAGGGCAAGGGTTTTCAGTTCCTCGTAGGATATGGTTGCCAGCAAATCTGGATTGTTCAGATACCTTAAAAATCGGTCTTGAGTCATGTTCGTCCTGATTTACAACGGCTCACCAGTTGTTGAAGGCAGCATTAAAAATGTCCTCCAGGAGCTGGTCGCCGATTTGGCGGATCAGATCGTTTTGTATCGAAATCAGGTCCCGGTCGGTGCCGAATTCGGCAAAGTGGCTGAATGTCCGCTCCGATGTCCAGCCTCCTTCCACACGTTCCAGATTGACCACGTAATTGATCTGCATGCGAATTTCCAGCCGGTTCAGGGACACCGTTTCTCCAGGTTTTGGCGCTACGGGAATCACTCGAAAGTCTGTTATCCTGCCTGTAAACTCCGCATCCGGTGCGTCACTGTTCAGTTTCAGGGGCGTTTCGGTGCGCACTTTGTCCTTCAGCCGTTCGGTGAAATCAACGGACAGGGTAGGTGGCGCATTTACCGCCGTGACATCGAAATTGCGCACAAAAAAGGTTTTGATGTTCGGATCAATCGAGATGCCCTTGAGCGAATAGCAGCCAACGGAAACCAAACTCGCACAAACTTGCAAGACAAGGAAAAATCGAATCGAAAAAGCAGAATATCGAAACATGGGTATGGCGTGAAACGCACTTTATCAAAAAAAATATGGCCCAAGGAGGCTGACAAATCACTCCCATTCAATCGTCGCAGGGGGTTTGGTACTGATGTCAAAGACCACCCGATTGATCCCTTTCACATTATTGATGATTTCGCTGGACACCTCTGCCAAAAATTCGTACGGCAGCCGGCTCCACTCAGCGGTCATGCCGTCGGTGCTGTTCACGGCGCGAAGTGCAACTGCCTGCTCGTAGGTGCGCTCATCGCCCATCACCCCCACCGACAGGATCGGCAACAGGATCGTCCCGGCCTGCCAAACCTGATCGTACAATCCGTGCTCGCGCAATTTGTTGATATAAATCGCATCGGCATCCTGCAGCAAGCGAACCTTTTCAGGCGTGATGTCGCCAAGGATCCGAATGCCAAGTCCAGGCCCAGGGAACGGGTGTCGGTTCAGGATGTTGCCGGTAATGCCCAGTTCCCGGCCCACGCGCCGGACTTCGTCCTTAAACAGCATCCGCAAAGGCTCCACAATTTTCAGGTGCAGTTTTTCCGGCAGCCCGCCCACATTGTGGTGACTTTTGATCGTCACGGATGGCCCATGCACGCTGACCGATTCGATGACATCCGGATAAATGGTGCCCTGCCCCAGCCAGTTGCAGTCGGCATGCGCGCGCGACTCCTCCTCGAATACCTCAATGAACAGGCGACCGATAATCTTGCGCTTGTCCTCTGGATTCGACACGCCCCGGAGCGCCTCGTAAAAACGCTGTTTGGCATCCACGCCCTCCACGTTTAGGCCCATATCCTGGTACGAATCCAGCACCGACTCGAACTCGTTTTTGCGCAGCAAGCCGTTGTCCACAAAAAAGCAAAACAGCCGGTCGCCAATTGCCCGGTGCAGCAAGGTCGCCGCAACGGTAGAGTCTACCCCGCCGGAAAGCGCCATGATGACCTTTTCAGAGCCGATTTGTGCGCGCAGGGCGGCCACCGTGTCTTCCACAAAATGCGCCGGCGTCCAATCTCCCGAGCAGCCGCAGATGCCCAGGACAAAATTTTTCAAAAACTGAAACCCTTCGAGGCTGTGGTACACCTCCGGGTGAAATTGAATGCCGTACACCGGCTGCTGGAATCGCGAACCGGTGGATCGGAACGCCGCCACGGGAATATTCTCGGTGCCGGCCAAAACTTCGAAGCCGTCGGGGAGCTGCAGAATCGTGTCCCCATGACTCATCCAAACCTGAGAGTGCGCGGATGTATGCGCGAAGAAGGGATCCGATGTGTCCTGTTGCGCCAGTGTTGCCTTGCCATACTCGCGTTTCTCCGAACGCGCCACCGTGCCGCCGTAATAATCGGCCGTCAATTGCGCCCCGTAGCAAATGCCCAAAACAGGCAACCGCCCGGCCACCGCATCAAGATCGAAACGCAAGGCATCGGGCTGTTTTACTGAAAAAGGACTGCCCGAAAGAATCACGCCCTTCGTGTCGGGGGTTGGCTCCGGCATTTTGTTGTACGGCACAATCTCGCAGAACACATGCATCTCCCGTACGCGCCGGGCGATCAATTGGGTGTATTGAGAACCAAAATCGAGGATGAGAACTTTTTCCATGCGTTGTTTTGAAGGCCACAAAGGTAGCGAATTAGTTGTCCGGGAAAATATAGCCTTTGCTTGGTTTTTTGAGAAGCGTTGAGTTACCTTTGCGCCCTCGAAAAGCCCGGTGCTATTTCCAATAAGAAGCCGGGCGAGATTTTATCTCTTAACTTAAATTTTCGTTTCAACCATGGCAGTCAAACTGCGCCTCCAACGCCGGGGCCGCGCCAAAGCGCCCTTTTACCACATCGTCGTCGCCGATTCCCGTTCACCCCGCGACGGCCGTTTTATCGAAAAACTCGGTACGTACAATCCCCTCACGGTTCCGGCCACCATCGAACTGAACCGCGACCTTGCCTTTGATTGGCTTCAAAAAGGCGCCCAGCCGACCGACACGGTACGCGCTATCCTGCGTTTCAAAGGCGTATTGTACCAAAAACACCTCGCCGACGGCGTAAAAAAAGGCGCCCTTACCACCGAACAGGCCGAGACCAAACTCAACGCCTGGATCGAACAAAAAGAAGCCCGCATCGCAACGCGTCGGGAAGAATCGGCCGAAAAACACCGCCAGTATATCTCCGCCGTTGATGGCAAACCGAAAGCAAAGCCGGCAAAACCGGTGGTCGTTGAAGAAGCCGCTCCCGTAGCCGAAGAGGCCGCTGCTGAAACAGAAGAAGCCGTAGTAGCTGTGGTGGAAGACGCTGCGCCCGCTGTCGTGGTCGCCGAAGAACCCGAGGCTGCGCCCGCTGAGGATGCCGCTCCTGCTGTCGAAGCCGAAAGCACTGAAGCCGCCGCGGAAGAAAATACTGAAGCGTAAACAGAACTATCGGCAAGAGTTGCTACTTTTGCCGCACATTTAACGGGTATATAAAGACCTGGCAAAGCCCTTTGTAGCTTTGCCAGGTCTTTTTTGAAACGCCCCAATCACTCAATCAATCCATCACTCAATCACTCCATGCTATGCAGCCCTTGGACGAACAGTACTACGACCGCCTGAACGAAATTGCCAATGCTATCCAAGAATCTCCGGCGTTGGCGCAATACCTGGAGGAGGAAGAGGACGAATTTTACAACGAGCTCCGGCAAGAGTTTGAGCCATTGCTGTCGCAGATCCACCACGAAGTGGCAGCCAATGCGCCGTTGCAATTGGTCACGTGCGAGAAAACGCTGCTCGAACCCGTTTTTGAGGGGCTGTACTTGCCCCGCATTCTGGGCTATGCCGTCTTGCGCGGAGAGATAAACGACCAATACCGCTATGTGCGCCCCAACGACCATTTCAAAGACATTCTGCTGGCGATCTGCCAAAGCGTGCATTTCGAACAACTGAAAAAGCGGATCGGCCAAAGCATTCAGGTCGGTTTTGCCCTGAGCAGCGACATCTGGATCACCAACCTGATGAGCCAGATCGAAAACAAACGCATCCGCTACTTCCTTCAACAACAAAAGAACGACCGCTACCGCGACCTGAAGGACCGCATCGAACTGTACACGCGCTACTCCAATCAGTTCCGCCACGAGCTGTACTACTCGGCCGACTTCCCCAAGACTCGCGGCGAGATGAAAGCAAACTTCTCCGCCCTCCGCCAGTTCCTTTTGAAACGCTTCGAGGTTGGCGGAGACAATGCCAGTTTCAAGGAGCAAATCCGCAGTTTCCTTGCCAACAAAGACTTTCAGAACTCGGACGAATATGTGGAAATGCTGGCTGTTTTTGGCAACTTCATGCCCCTGTCAGAGTCGGAGCAAACCGAGTTCAGCACACATTTTGCGCGCGAACGAAAGTCCTTCCCCAACTTCGAAACCAAGTACCTGAACTTCTTGGCCGAATTGTACCAGTCGAATGCCAACATGACGGCCGAGCACGACGAGCGCATGGCCAAACTGTTGGACCTGAAGGCGTCGGACAAAATTTCCGATCTGTACCGAATTGCCACCAAAATACACAGCCTCGGCTATGTACATCCCGATGTCATTGATGCCGTACAGGACTTTTACAACAGCCATGAAGGCCTTTCCATCGAGAGCAAGTGCTTGCGGCTCATTATCCTCAACTACTTCGGTCGCCTGATGAACGGCCTTACCGAACGCGAGTACCTCGACTATTTCGAACTGAACAAAATATTCAACGTGTACATACACATTTTCGGCAACCAGGAATTCAACCAGGCCGTCGAAAAAATTTCCATGCGCTACGTCCAAAAACTGCTCAAGGTGTACACCGACAAACGTGGCAAAGACTATCAAGACATCAAAAAATTCGTGTCAACCCAATTCATTGATATGGGCTTTCTCGACGACAAGGAAGTGGTGGAGATGTTCAAGACGCGTCGCAAAAGACGCAAGTCGGACGAGGCATGACGGTGGACGGTGGACGGCAACACGATTTTTTATCGGTCAAATGTCGTAACCAGTCTATGGGAAACCGGACTTGAATTGCCAACCGGATACTTTCGCCGGCGTATTTGCTTACCCCCCTGATCTCCAACGTATCCTTCACAAACAAACGCCATGACGGTTCTGATTTTTTTGATTGTCTTGTACCTGTTGCTCGGCTTGAGCATGATGAAGTTGTTCGAAAAAGCCGGGATTGCAGGCTGGAAAGCCCTTGTGCCCGGACTGGCCGCCGTGGAATGGTGCAAGGTGGTCGGTCGCAAGCCCTGGTTTGCTGCATGGTTGCTCTTTCCGGTGGTCAATCTCTTTATCTACGCCGGACTTTGCATTGACATGGTGCGTTCATTCGGCAAACATGGCTTTTGGGATGCCGTGCTTTCCGTCGTCTATGCCCCCATCCCCTTCTTTATCATCGGACGCAACCCAAAAGATCAGTACAACGGTCCCATCCTCGATCAGGAACAGGAGTACCACCAGCAGGTGCATGACGCTCAGGAACGGAACGACAAAACTGCCCTGCGCAAACTGGAAGCAGCAAACCCTTTCAAAAAATCCCAACTCCGGGAATGGAGCGAGGCCATCATTTTCGCTGTTTTTGCAGCCGCTTTCATCCGAATGTTCCTGATCGAAGCCTATGTAATCCCCACGTCGTCCATGGAAGGCAGCCTGAAAGTGGGTGATTATCTGTTCGTGAGCAAAGCCCATTACGGAATCCGCACCCCCATGACGGTATTGCAATTTCCCCTGATTCACAACCGCTTCAGCAACACCGACGGTCTGCTCGCCCGCGAATCCTACCTGAGAAACCCCGCCCTACCCTACTACCGCTTGCCAGCCATCGAACAGGTTGACCACAACGAACCGGTCGTGTTCAACTTCCCCGCCGGCGACAGCGTGATCATCGAGCCGGATCGCACTTATGACATTTACCAATGGCGCAGAACCTACCCGGGGGCGACTGGCAAGACGGTTGTCTCGCGTCCCATTGACAAAAAAGACCACTACATTAAGCGCTGCATCGGGTTGGCGGGCGATAGTTTGGAAATTCGCGACGGACAAGTATTTCTGAACGGAAAAGCCGCCCCGAATCCTACCCACTTGCAGTTCGCATATACCATAACCGCCCCTTCCGGGAATCTCAACTTTAAGAAACTCGAAGAAATCGGAGTCAACCTTGGAGAGGGGGGCAAAAAAAACGGGTACTCCAATGAATTTATCTTCAGCCTTGATGCACAACAGGTAGAAAAAATAAAATCCTGGGGCCTTGGCATCAGCGTCCAACGATATGTTCAAGATATCAGACCGGGCTATGTGTTCCCGAATGATGCCAAACAATACGGCAACTGGTCCGTGGACAATTTTGGCCCTATCTACATCCCTAAAAAAGGCGCCACCGTCGCGTTAAGCCCCGCAAGCCTGCCCTTCTACGAACGGATCATCCGCGTGTACGAAGGGAACGAACTGACAGTACGCGACGGCAAATACGTCATCAACGGCCAAGAAACCACTACCTACACCTTCAAACAAGACTATTTTTGGATGATGGGCGACAACCGCCACAACTCCGAGGACTCCCGAATCTGGGGCTATGTGCCCGAGGACCACATCGTCGGCAAACCGCTTTTCATCTGGTTCTCCACCAAAAACGGAAACATTCGGGAAGGCATCAACTGGAACCGGATTTTCCGGTCGGCCAACAAAATGTAAGGTTGGCATCACGCAATCATTCATTGCCATTGTCCGTGTCTTCTTCCACAAGGTCCATCGGCAGGCGCTTGCTCGCCTTGGCACCGAGTTCGCGGATCTTTTCCGCCCGGCCAACCAGCGTGTCGCCGGGCCTCGCACCGCTCACGAGCTTAAGCATCGCTTCGTCATAAGCCGTACGCGCGCCGTCGAGACGGGAGCCGATGGCACGCAGGTCTTCCACGAAGTTTACGAACTTATCGTAAAGCAATCCGCTTTGCCGGGCAATCTCGATCACGGAACGGCTCTGTTTTTCCTGTTTCCAAATGTGCGCCACGGTGCGCATGGTGGCCAATAGACTGCCGGTGGTCACCAGCACCACATTGCGTTCCAGCGCATCGGTGAACAATTTCGGATCGGCTTGCGCCGCTACGGTGAGGGCCCCTTCCAATGGAATGAACAGCAACAGGTAATCCGGCGTGTTGATCTGGTACAGCATCTGGTAGTTTTTACCGCTCAGGTCGTTGATGTGACTGCGAATGCTGCCAATGTGCGCGCGCAAGTGCTGCTCCCGAAGGCCCGGATCGTCTTCGTTGAAATACCGCTCGAATGCCGTCAGCGATACCTTGGCATCCACGATCAGGTGCTTGTTCTCCGGCAATTGGATAATGAAGTCCGGGCGTTTGGCGGCGCCATCCTCATCGCGGAGCGTGGTTTGGGTGTGAAAATGCGCTCCTTTTTGCAGACCCGCTTTTTCCAGCAAGACCTCCAGTTGCAACTCCCCCCAATCGCCTTGCACCTTGCTTTGGCCTTTTAGCGCAGCAGCCAGGTTGTGGGCATCGCGGCTGAGCTGCTGGTTGAGGCCGTGCAGCTGCTCGATCTCTTTTTTCAGGCTCGATTTTTCACGGGTTTCTTCCAAAAACTTACGGTCAATATTCTGCTCGAACTCCTGAATTTTTTCGCGCAGCGGAGCCAATGTTTGCTTTAGTTGCTGGGCATTCTGCTCGGAAAACCGCTGCGATTTTTCCTCCAGCAGCCGGTTGGCGAGGTTTTCAAATTCGGTTTTGAATCGAAGACCAAGCTGTTCGGCCTCCGCTTTTTGCGTGTGCAACATCTCTTGCAAATGCAAAATGGATTGATCCCGCGCGGCAATCAGCGCATGACAATCCCGGATTTCCTGCTCTTTGGCAGTGAGCTCGGCGCGAAGCATATTGTTTTGCGCCACAATCGCCTGATGCAGCTCCGCCGAAACCGTTTCGCCGGCCAGGTTTTGGCCACGACGCGAAAACAGCAAAACCAGCACAACAAGGGCAATGGCCCCGAACATAAGTAACAACGTGGTATCCATGAGCAGAGGTGGTTTGGCTACATGGAAAGCAAAGGTAGGCGAATTGCAGACAAATTGTTTTGGGTTTTTTGTTTGAAAATATTATCCGAAACAAACCGCCCCGACACGACGACTATGATCGTCGCGCCGGGGCGGACACATTGGATGCCGAAAACTATCGGCTTATTGTCACGTCGCCAGAGTACACCTCCACGACGCCGTCAATGAACTCCACCTCGATCATCCAGGCGAACACCGCCGGGTTCATCGGCTGGCCCCGGAACGTCCCGTCCCAGCCCGTGTTGTCGCTGTTCGGCTGAAAGTCGTTCAACTGGTACACCGCCTCGCCCCAGCGGTTGTACAACTGCATCGTCCTGATGTTCTTCACCGTGTTCGGCTTGGCGTACACCGTGAAGATGTCGTTCTGGCCGTCCCCGTTGGGCGAAAACACGTTCGGAACGTACAGGTACCGCCGACGGTCCACGAAAACCGTGATCTTGTCGTCGTCGCTGCATCCGCCCGTGGTCACCACCGTCACCGAGTACGTCGTCGTCACGAACGGCGCGATCCCCTGCGTGAAGCACACCGTGCAGTCCGTCGTGTCCAACGGCGGGCCCCAGATGATGGACTGGATGCTGTCCGCCGGAACGTTGGCCAGCACCTCCAGCGTCGCGCTGTCCCCGATGGCGATGCTCGCCGGCCCGCCCAGCTCCACCTCGAACGGGGGCGGGGCGTTCACCACGATCGTCTCGCTCGACTCGCAGCCGCTGGCGTCCTCCACCCGGATGGCGAACACCCCCGAGCTCAGCCCCGAGAACACGTTCGACGCCTGCAGGCCACCGTTGTTCAGCGAGTACCGGTACGGCGGTATGCCGCCCGTCGCCTGCACCGTGATCGTGCCGTCCCGGCGACCGAAGCACGTGATGTCCGTCACCACGAACGCGATCGAGACCGCCTCCGGCTCCGTCAGCGAAACCGTCGCCGTCGCCGTGCACGCGTTGGCGTCCGTCACCGTCAGCGTGTACGTGCCCTCCGTCAGACCCGTCGCCTGCGCCGAAGTGCCGCCGGATGACCAACTATATGTATACGGCGGAAGCCCGCCCGACACCGCCGCCGTGGCGCTGCCGTCGTCCGCGCCCTCGCAACTGACCCCGAAGCCCCCGTAGTCCGACGCCGTCACCGCGCCGATAACCGGAGGCAGCAACTGCACGATTGTCGCCTGCGCCGTGGCGGAGTAGCCGGTGGACGCCGTGACGATCACCGTGTACGTCCCGGCGGCCAGACCGCCCACCACCTGCGGCGCGTTCAGCGCGTTCACCGTGCCCGTGGCAACCGAGGTCCCGCCAAGCCGGACATCGTAGCCGAACGGGGGGATGCCCAGCGTCGCCGTCAGCGTCAGCGTGCCCGTCGTCAGCGCGCACGGTATGTTCGAGCCCGTCGCGCTCACCTGCGCCCCGCAGTTGGCCGGCGGCAGCAGCGAGGTGGTGGTGATCACCGTGCTGTCGCACCCGAACTGGTTGGTCAGCACCACCGTCTCCGTCCCCACCGAGGACGCATCGCATGTGGTCAGGGCAATGTTGGTCGTGTTGCTGGGCAGCAGCGTCACCGTCTCGGTCACGATGCTGTCGCAGCCGAACTGGTTGGTCAGGTTGTACACAAACACCCCATCTGCGCTCGGGTCGCAGGTCGTGGATTGCACCGACACCGCGTTGCTCGGAAGCAGCGACACCGTCGTCACCAGCGTGCTGTCGCAGCCCGCGGCCGTCACCAGCGTCTGCGAGAACACCCCGGCCATCGCCGGGTCGCAGGTCGTCGCCGTCAACGGCGTCGGTGGTATCGGCAAGAACGACACCGTCGTCGTCACGATGCTGTCGCAGCCATATTGGTTGAAATAGCCTTGCACAAAAATGCCGACGTTGGCCGGGTTGCAACTTTCCACAAACACATCCGTGGTATTGCTCGGCAACAGCGTCACCGTGGTGACGAGCGTGCTGTCGCAGCCCGCAGCCGTGGTCAGCGTTTGCGAAAAAACTCCGACGGATGCCGGGTCGCAGGTCGTGGCCGTCAGCGGTGTCGGCGGTATCTGGAAGAACGACACCGTGGTGGTCACGATGCTGTCGCAGCCGAATTGGTTGGTCAGGTTGTCCACGAACGTGCCCACGTTGGCCGGGTTGCAACTTTGGCTGAACAATGCCGTCGTGTTGCTCGGCAGCAAAGACACCGTCGTGATGATGGTGCTGTCACAGCCTGCAGCGGTAATTAGTGTTTCTGAAAAAACTCCAGCAGCTGCCGGGTCGCAGGTCGTGGCCGTCAGCGGCGTCGGCGGTATCGGGACGAACGACACCGTGGTGGTCACGATGCTGTCGCAGCCAAACTGATTGGTCAGGTTGTCCACGAACGTGCCCACATTGGCCGGGTTGCAACTTTGGCTGAACAAAGCCGTCGTGTTGCTCGGCAACAAAGTGATGGTGGTGACCACCGTACTGTCGCAGCCAAACTGATTGGTCAACACATCCGTAAATACTCCTGCCAGCGCCGGATCGCAAGTGGTTTCCGACACCTGTGTCTGGCTGCTGGGCAGCAAGGTCACGGTCGTGACCACCGTACTGTCGCAGCCGGCTGCCGTGGTGAATGTCTGGCTAAAAACACCTGCCGCAGCAGGATCGCATGTGGATGCGGTGAGCGGCGTTTGCGGGATCGGCTGGAAGTTGACGGTCGTGATGACCACACTGTCGCAGCCTATGGACGAGATGTAGTTGTCATAGAACACCCCAACTTCGGCGGGATTGCAGGATGACCTGAAAAACAGGACGGTATCGGACAAAGAATACGTCACCGTCAAGGTAACCGTGCTGTCGCATCCGAATTGGTTGGTCAGGTTTTGCACAAACACCCCTGTCAATGCCGGGTCGCAACTGGTGCCAAAAAGGCTTGTGGCGCTGGTCGGGTTTAGGTTTACCGTGGTAATCACCACACTATCGCAACCGTTTGTTTGTCCAAGTACTTGCGTGAAAACCCCAATCTGACTCGGATCGCACGAGCCGGTTACCAATTGGGTCGTGTCAATATCAAAAACCGTCAGGACAGTCACGATCACACTATCGCAACCGAACATACTGTTCAGGCTATCGGTATACGTGCCAGAGGTTGTTTGAAATGCTCCAGCCAACAGGATGGATTCTCCCTCGCAAATCTGCGCGGTAGCATTGACTGTATAGTTCGGTTGAACGACAACGGATGCACCCCCACTCAACACGGCTGTGCAAGTCGGTGTAGAACCGTCGTTGCCGCTTACCAACGTGTAATTGGTATTGGCCGCTGGCGTAAGCGTTACGGTGTGGCCGTTGTTGATGTCGGTCAGCGTGTTGTTCTGTGACCCATTAGACCAGATCACATCGAATGGTCCGTTGCCGGAGGTGCTGAATGTAAGTGTGATGCTTTCGCCTGCACAAATTTGACCGCCGCCACTTAGTCCGACCGTCGGCAATGGGGCGACCTGCACGTTTTGGCAAATCGGAGGAATGGAGCCGCAAGCATTTTGCACGGTCACACATACCTGTCCGTTTGTTGCATTGGCAAAATCAACGCTGATGGTGTCGCCAGAACCGGTCAATACGGCACCAAGGGGTACCGTCCAGTTGTAATTGGTGCCGATTTGCACCGTATCCAGCGTGTACAAATATGCGCCGCCATTGGCACACACAGCACTTGGACCACTCAACTGGGGCGGCACGATCGGCTGTTGCACCACGATCGGCAAACAGGCGGGCGCCGAAGCGCCGCACAAATTGTTCGCGGTCACACAGAGCGGGCCACTCAAAATGGTATCCCAAGTGATCTGAATGGAATTTGTCGGTACCGGAGTGAACGGAACGCCGCCTGGTGTTGTCCAGACAAATGACAATGGCGGCGGGGCACCGTTTGCCGTAACCGTGTAGATAACCGTAGAATCGCCACAAGGATTGGGATTACCCGCAAGGGTAGGCGTTTGTGGTATGGCAAAATCTGCCAATACGGTCACACAAGAGGTGTCCGCACAATAGACCCCTCCGCGGGCATGCGTGACGGTCAGGCAGTACTTCCCAGGCTGATTCACTTGCACAGTCGGTTGGTTGGCTACCCCGACAATACCCGGGCCGCTCCAGTTGTACAAGGTGATACCGCCAAAACCCGATGCGGAGTTGATCGGTGATGCGCTGCCGTCTAGCGTAACTACCTTGTTGCTATCGCAATCGAGCATTTTGGGCGTGGCAATGATCGCCATCGGCTCCATGATCGCCAAAAAGAAGTTGATGATACTGTCGCAACCAAGGTAGCCGGTGCATTCGTGCTGATAGCCCCCGGTGATGTTGTACTCTTCCCCGCAAACGAAATGGGTCTCGGGAGCACATTTGTTGATCTGAAACAACGGTGAATTGTACGTCGGCACCGGCTTGATCCGGCAGGTAACAACGCTATCGCAACCTTGATACGTCTCGTAGGTGTTGACATATGTTCCCGGCAAGTCATAAAAATTGCCGGAGCATTCGACCGTTTCACCGGCGCATTGCAGCACCTCGATGAGGGTGGCCTCCCGACGACCAATTTCTATGTCGCGGCAGCTTTCATTGGGACACGTCGTACTCATCACGCACAATTGTGCAGGGCCTTGTTCGGACCAGTTGATGGCTACCTGCTGCACATTCGTGGATGATCCGACAAAAGAACCGGCACTTGGAGGGTTTATACTCCAGTTGCCGGGTATGTTGCTGGTATAAACAAGCGCACCGGTCGGCAAACACACCAATGGATTGAAATTCTGAATGATCGGATTAGATCCGTTAATGGCATAATCGCAGATTGCCCCGGAACAGCCGTCAATCGTCAGGTAATACGTCTCACCTATTACCAGATTGCTGCCGGTAATGGTGTATTGTCCTCCGGGGTTCATCCCAGAAACACAAGGGCCCATAAAATTGAATGAATTGCAATCGGTCGTTGACATGACCGCTGCTTGCAAACAGCTACCCGAAGAACAATCCAAAACTTCGAATGTAAAATTCACAGTAGTCGCATCCGCCACGAACGCGAACCAGTGGTTATTTTCGATCGAACTACACCAGGATGGCGGCAACGATATGGGCGGATCGGGAGTCGTGGCGCCCACATAACAGTTCAATGCGGCAGGATTGGGCAAGACACAGGCATCTGCTGCATTGACCGAAGGCATCGGAATTGAACACGGCGCAGTATTGCATTGTGCATCCATCCTTTTTTGCCAAAGACATGAAAGGGACACAATCAAGCAGAATGTAAAAATTCGATTCATAGTAGTGCTCTGTTTTTGATATACATATACTCGAAAATTATCTTGAGATCGTCACGTCGCCGGAGTACACCTCCACGACGCCGTCAATGAACTCCACCTCGATCATCCAGGCGAACACCGCCGGGTTCATCGGCTGGCCCCGGAACGTCCCGTCCCAGCCCGTGTTGTCGCTGTTCGGCTGAAAGTCGT
>Ga0268299_1000768_pt1 | contig 81421 bp, 55 predicted proteins | sample NOBtaG_FD_193484 | JGI IMG/M metagenome (GOLD analysis project Ga0268299, IMG submission 193484) | Activated sludge microbial communities from bioreactor in Nijmegen, Gelderland, Netherland - NOB reactor | ecosystem: Engineered > Bioreactor > Aerobic > Activated sludge | place: Netherlands... | reverse complement strand
ATACTCATTAACACACTTATTTTGAGGCTTTCGTCTTTTTTCATTTCTTTTCTCCTATGGTTTAGTTTTCCATAGGTTTACGATTGCCTCAAAAAAAAGTGTCCTCAAAAATCTGTCTACGAATCAGATATAGATATTGCTGAAACCAAAGATTTTATCAGCCAGGTAGAAAATATAGCCTTATCAAATAAAAATTCCTCTTATGTGGTTACAGGTTGTTCAACAATTCCAGCACTTATAGAAACTATTGTGCAAATTTGGAAAGAAGAAAAAAATTTAGCTGAAATTCGCGTCTTTTTAAGTATGGGGTCTAATAATAATGTTTCCCCAACTTTAATTTATAGCTTACTGCGTCCTTTGGGAAAGCTTGATAAAAACAATAGAAAATATTTTGCTCAACTTATAAAAAAATTTTTTCCTCAAGCAGGAAAACGCCTTTATGGTAACTATCCATCGGCCTTTGAGCAAATAGGGGTAAAAATAAATAATCAATTCTTGGAAGCTAACTTTTATGTAGGCTTTGATAAACCTATTTATAGTTATTTATTATTTTTAGCTAGTAAAATACTTCCTAAAATACCAGATAATTTATTATTTAACTTATCTAAAATAGCTGATTTATTTACTCCCATAGTTAAATCTATTGGTAGCCAAACAGGTATTTTACTAATAGAAACTTTAGATAAAAATCAGAATATTTTAGATACAATTGAAATTCTAGCAAATAGCGAAGGGCTTAATATTCCAGCACTTCCAAGTGTATGGACAGCTAAAAAATTATTAGAAAATAACTTGGACTTTCCAAATAAAACGCTACTTTTAAGTGATTTATTTAGCCCCAAAGAAATATTTCAATTACTAAATAAAGAAGGTTATAAAATTTATGGAGCAAACTAATAAAATATCTAATGAAATTACTAAAGCTGACACGCTTTGGGACGTTATTGTTGTAGGCTCTGGCTTAGGTGGTATTGCTCTATCTATTTTACTAACTAGATTAGGCTATCGTATTTTAGTAATTGAACGTAATGCTGTTGGACATTTTCGAGTTGGAGAATCTTTAGACTGGGAAGCACCTATCTTCTTGAAAAAGCTAGGCTTACCTATTGAACAATTAGTAGCAGAAGGAAAAGCTACTTTTAAGCATGGAGCTATTGCTTCATCTGTTAGCCAGCCTGGTATTGAAGCAAGATTTGGATTTTCCTTGTTATTTAAGGTTTTAATGGGAATGGTCGGACGTGGTAAACCTTCAATTCATGCTAACCGGGAATTAATAGATATTGATTTAATTAATACAGCTTTATCAGCAGGTGCAAAGCTAATTACAGGTAAAGCAACCAAAATAGCAACTGAAAACGATCGTGTAACTAGTGTAACTTTAGCTGATGGTCGTCAATTTACTGGAAAATTTTATCTTGATGCTACAGGTCAAGCTAGCTTATTTCGTAGAGCATTTGGTATAGGTCAAACTACTATTGGAGCAAAAAAAGTAAATATTCGTGCTAGATTTCCACATACTTATGACAACACAGGAACAAGAATCCGTACAGATGACACAATGAATGACCCAGCTTGGATTTGGGATATTCATATTTCTCAAGATGTTACTGATATTGGAATAGTTGTTACAGAAAGAGATTTTGCCACTTTACGAAAAGAATTCTCATCTTTAGCAGAAATTTTTCTTCACCTTACACAAAAACATGAGAGTCTACATTGGTTAGCACCTCTAATTACAAAAGAAACCAAGTTTTGGACTTGTACTTTTCAAGATATGGTTTCACATAAAAGTAATGGAGAAAATTGGATTGCTATTGGTGAAGCAGCCTTTTTAGTAGATGCCCTGCTTTCTAGCGGCTTTACGGCTTCTTTACGCACAGGTTTTTCTGCTTCAAATATTATTAAAGATGCTTTAGCTAAAAATTCTCCCATTTTATGTCCTAAAAAACGGCTAATTTATCATGAAAAAGCTTCTATGCAAATTAGAAGCGTTAACCAACTTTTAGAAACTCTTTGGTATCAAGGCAGGCTTAGACATTACTATTCTTTTATGTTAAATGTAGCTTCAATCTTGACTATTAACTTTAATCTTAATCATTTTCATACTAGATATATTCCTAGTACAATTTTTGGATTAAGAATGCTAAAGCTATTTCATAAAACTATAGATGCTTTTGTGCCTAGGTATAATAATTTATTAACAAAAATAGCTATTTGGTTAGGGAAAACTAACCCTCATATAGTTTCAATGCCTGTAACCCAAGTTAAACAAACTATTTAGTATTACTGTAAACTTTCAACAATTTGTCTAAAATCTTCCCAAAAATCCAATGCGCTTTTGTATCTTTCCACTGGATTACGATTTAGAACCTTCATCAATACTTTGTCTAATGCTTGAGGAAAAAATTTATATGCTTGCGAAGGAGGAGTAATATCTTTATAGACTTTGTTATATAGTAATTGTTCTTTGGTAATACCAATAACTGGATATCTATCTGTAAGTAATTGATAAATTATTACCCCTAAACTATAAACATCTGAAGCAGGGCTTAAATCTACACAAAGCAAATATTCAGGAGCAATATAATGAATTGTACCTAATATTACTCCTGTTTCAGTTAAATTTGTCCCGCTAGTAATATCCTCATTGGGTGCAAGTAGTTTAGCGATACCAAAATCAGCTAATTTTACTTGGATTTCCCCCAACTCATTTTTAGAAAGCAAAATATTAGCAGGTTTTAGATCTCTATGTAGAACTTGTTTTTGATGGGCATATTCTAGCGACTCACAAAGTTGCTTAACAATTGATAAACTATCTTTAGGTCTTAAAGGTGCTTCTTTTTTAATGTAAGCACTTAATGATTCTCCTCTAACATATTCCATTGAGATAAAAATAGTATTTTCATCAACCTCTCCATAATTATAAGTTCTAACAACATTAGGATGGACAAGGGCCATACCCATTTTAGCTTCTCTAAAAAAGCGTTTCTTTCCCACATTATCAGAAGCTATTTCTGTAAATAACAATTTAATAGCAACAATTCTTTTTTCTTCTTCGTCCACAGCCTCAAAGACAACTCCCATACCACCTTCACCAAGAATTTTTAACAATTTATATCGTTTACAAATAGTTTCACCAATTAACTGTGTTAAATTATTTGTCTCTATCATTTTTACCTACTTAAGTATTTCGTAAAGTTTTTTGTTACTTTTTTCTAAAATTTTGTACGTTTTTTTTAACTGTTTACGTCTTTATAACAAAACTTTATTTTTTTGCAAATATATAAATTAATGCGCAAAACAAGATAAAAGTGGGCAAACAAGTAAAAGTGTTTCTTTGATCTCTCAACCAAATTTCCTAAAAGCTGGAAACGGCTGGGCAAATAAATTTAGCCACTAAAAATATAGTTTTTTAGTGGCTATTTTTTTACTAAGTAGAAAGTTTTAGTGACTATTTTTTAGGAAAAAAAGTTTTCTCTGCTGCTGCCATATCTATAAGAATTTGTGCTGGTTGGAAGCGTTCACCATATTTTTCAGCCAGTTTATGTAAGTTTTTAACTACTTTATCTAGTCCAATTTTATCAGCATAGTAAAATGGCCCGCCTAGAATTGGAGGAAAGCCTATGCCCATCACACCGCCAACATCCCCATCACGAGGATTACGCAAAATATTTTCTTGCAAACATAAAGCACTTTCATTAACAAAAGCATAAAGGTAACGGTCAGCTATTTCTGCTAAGTCGGCTGGCTTACGGTCATGACCATAAGGAATTAGGCTATAAATACTATGGTCAACGCCGCCTTTTTTGCCATCATTGTAGAGATAAAAACCTCGTCCATTCTTACGACCAAAACGACCATCAGCAACTACTTTAGAAACTAGGTCTGGCCCTTTCATTCTGCTACCAAAAACTTGTGCTATTACTTTGCCAGCTTTTTCTGCAACATCAATTCCAACTTCATCGCTTAAAACTACTGGCCCGACAGGAAAACCAACTTTAGTTGCTGCTTGATCAAGGTCTTCAATCTTATAGCCTTCATCTAGCCCACAATAAGCTTCCATCACATAACGACCAATAACGCGCGAAGTGTAGAAACCAAAACCATCATTAACAACAATTGGAGTTTTACCATAGCGTTTACTGATTTCTACAGTTGTTGCAATGGTTTCAGGAGAAGTTTTTTCTGTAACAATAATTTCTACAAGTGGCATTTTATGAACAGGTGAAAAGAAGTGCATTCCAATAAATTTTTCTGGACGTTTAGAAGCTTGTGCTAGAAGAGAAATAGGAATAGCAGATGTGTTGCTAGCAAAAATTGCATGTTCAGGCATTACGGCTTCTACTTCTTTAATAATTTTATGTTTTAGTGGAACATCTTCAAAAACAGCTTCAATAACAATGTCTACATCCTTAAAACCTGTGTAATCTGTACATCCAGAAACTCTATCCATTCGCTTAAAGACATCAATGTTGCCGTTACGACGTTTGGCATATTTTTCATTAATTATTTCAGCTACATAAGCAATGCCTTTTCCTACTGCCGCGTGATCACGGTCTTTCATTCTTACAGCATAGCCCGTATCTGTGCTAACAGCCGCAACACCTGCACCCATTAACCCTGCACCTAAAACACCGATTTTTGTTACTTTCATTGGCTTAACGCTTGGAGCAACGGAGGTGTCTTTCTTTGATTCAGTGCTAGCAAAGAAAAGATGTATTAGGCTATGAGCTTCACTAGAAACAACTAGTTCACCAAATCCGCGTGCTTCAGCTTCTAGCCCTGCTTCTAAGCCTTTAGTCAAACTTTCTTCAATTGCATGTAGAATTTTATAAGGTGCTGGATAAACGCCTTTGGTGTGTTTATCTACCATTGTTTTAGCACCTTTTAAGAGCGTAGTTAAAGCTTCACCTTGTGGAATGGGCCAGGTTGGACGAGTAATTTTTAGGGTCTTGTTAGCTAGTTTTAAGGCTCGGTCTTCTGCTGCTCTACGTAAAAATGCAGCAGGAACAACTTCATCAATTAACCCTACAAACTTAGCTCGTGGAGGAAAAATATTTTTTCCTTCTAAAATTGATTGTAATGCCATTTCTAGAGGAATTAAGCGGATTAAACGATTTAGACCTGTAGCACCAGGAAGCAATCCCAATTTAACTTCAGGAAGTGCAAAAGTCGTCTTTGGATGATCTGTAGCAATTCGATAATGACAATTAAGGGCAATCTCTAATCCACCACCAAGACACGCGCCATTGATAGCACAAACTACAGGTTTATGTGAATCAAAGAGACGAGAAAATAGTTTATGTGCTGCACGGCTTCCTTGATAGCCATCTTCAGCAGTTTTTAGATCGGCAAACATTGTAATATCTGCACCTGCTAGAAAATTATCTTCTTTACCGCTAATTAAAACTAAGGCTCGGATATTGCTATCTGTTTCAAATTTGGTAAGAATTTGCTCTAATTCTTCTAGGGCTTGGCGTTTTAGAACATTTAGTTTTTCACCTGGTAGATCAATAATAATTGTGCCTACCCCATCTTTATTTACTTCTAAAGTAAGAATATTGTTTTCCATAAGTCTCCTTAATTCCCACGCTCTAAAATAATGGTTGCACCCAATGCACCACCAGCGCAAATTGTCACCATACCAAGTTGGCTATCTCGGCGATTCATTTCATAAGCTAAAGTCGTTACTAACCGCGCACCTGTAGCACCAAATGGATGACCTAAAGAAACCGACCCGCCATAAACGTTAAATTTATCCATGTTCATTTCTCCAAGTGGCTCGCTACGTCCTAGGCGTTCTTCAGCAAACTTCTTACAAGCAAAAGCTTTAAGATTGCAAAGAATTTGTCCTGCAAAAGCTTCGTGCATCTCGATTAAATCCATATCAGCTAAAGTAAGTTTAGTTTGAGCAAAGGCTTTAGCTGTAGCAAAAGCAGGGCCGAGCAACAAACCTCGATCAGGGTCTAAACCAGCAAAGGAACAATGTTTGATATAGGCTAGAGGTTTATAGCCAAGAGCTTTAGCTTTTTCTTCTGTCATAAGTAACACGGCTGATGCACCATCTGTTAACGGGCTAGAATTAGCTGGGGTGACAGTTCCAAACTCTTTATCAAAAGCAGGCTTCAGAGAAGCGATTTTAGCGCGATCTGGAACTTTACGAACAATGTCATCTTCTGTTATTGGCTTATAACTTTTTGGAGCATAAACTGTGGCAATTTCAGCAGGAATATGACCTGCTTCATAACCACGACCTGCATAAAGATGGCTACGATAAGCATATTCATCTTGATCTTGACGACTAACGCCCCATTCACGAGCTAGAATTTCGCAATGTTCCCCCATAGTTAAGCCTGTATAAGGCTCAGAAATAGAAATATTTGCAGGCATAATATCTTGCAGTTTAACCTGCATAATTGTGTACATTTTTTCTTCTTGAGTTTTCTTAGTGCTAGCATCCATTAAAATACGGCGAAAAGGTTCTGATACTGTCATTGGAACATCAGATAAAGATTCAGCACCGCCAGCAATTGCAACTTGAGAATTACCTAACGCTACAGAAGCAGCAGCAGAAGCAATTGCCCGCGCACCTGTTGCACAAGCCATTTGTACAGTATGACCAGGGGCAGAATGTGGCATACCAATAGTTAGACCAACTTCACGAGCAATATTAGCAACAGAAGGCTTACTAATAGCTGTACCATAAACTATTTCATCTATTTCTTTTGGGTTAAGGTCTGCACGGTTAATTAATTCTCTAACGCAAGCTTTACCAAGGTCTAATGCCGTCATTTCACTAAATGAACCACTTGCTTTCACAAATGGAGTACGACAACCAGCAATGATTGCTACTCTATTTAAGCTCATAAAAAATAATCTCCTTAATCAAATGGATAACATTCTTGGTCAATAATCCTATCCGCAATACGGCGGCGGGCTGTGACTGTGTTGATGGGTTGCCATTGCAATAAGCGATGGAGTGATTTTAATGACGCGCTTAACTCAGCTTCTTCACTAATTACAGCTAAAGTCTTACGTGCAATTACTTCCATCTTCATCACTGAGTCATTGATAAAAACTTTCATCATATCAATATGATATTGGCTATCTGCTTCACCCTTATTTTCAATACGTTTAAGTGTGCGAAGTAGCGTACTTTCAGCAGCATAAGTTTCCATGATGCAATCACTAATTGCAGCAACAACTTCTTGTTCTTCAGATAGTTGTACCATCCATTTTTGCGCTGCTTGCCAAAGCAACATAATGCAGGCTTTTTTCATATTGGCAACTAAAGTTTTCTCTGTGCTAAATAAACTTCCGTCTTTGGGATTTGGATCTAATTGTGGTAAGGGGCCAGTGTCATAAACATCCTTAATCGTTCTTTCGCCAGCTTCAACTATAGGTAAATCGCCACTCATTCCCCGCTTGATTAACATATCAATAATTAACATGCGGTTAATTTCATTTGTACCTTCAAAAATACGTGTTGGGCGAGCATCTCTATAATCTTTTTCAACAGGATATTCCTTGCTATAGCCATTACCGCCAAAAATTTGCACCGCTTCATCAACTGCATAGCCTTGGGCCTCTGAGCCATAAACCTTCATTATTGAGCTTTCAATTGCATATTCCTTTAGAACTTCCATTGAGCGAGCAAGATAATCACTTGCTTCTGAGTCTAAACCATGAAGTTGATCATCAATAAGCCCTGCGGTACGAAATGCCATTGATTCAACAGCATAGGCACGAATCGCCATTTCTGCTAGCTTTTGTTTAATTAAACCAAAATCTGTAATTGACTTCCCAAATGCTTTACGCATTTTACCGTATTTAACTGATACACCAATAGAGCGTTTAATTTGAGCATAAGCACCAGAGCCAATATTCATACGTCCCATATTTAGAGCATTAAACGCAATATGATGACCTTTTCCTATTTCACCTAAAATATTTTCAATAGGCACTTTTACATTATCAAAAAATACAGGACGAGTTGATGAGCCAGTCAAGCCCATTTTCTTTTCTTCATTGCCTAGAGTGATGCCTGGGCTATCGGCTTCAACAATAAACATAGTGAATTTCTTTCCATCAACTTTGGCAGCAACATTAAATAGATTTGCAAAACCAGCATTAGTAATCCACATTTTGCTTCCATTAATAATGTAATGTTTGCCATCTTCAGAAAGTGTTGCAGTGGTACGAATTGACATTGCATCTGAGCCGCAATGAGGTTCAGTTAAGCAATAAGCTGCAATCCATTCACCAGAAAGAAGTTTGGTTAAATATTTTTTGCGTTGGTCTTCACTTCCAAAATAAACTATTGGAATCATTCCTACTGAGGTATGAACACCAACACAACCAGCAAAAGAAAATTGTTTAGTGTGGTTTTCACCTACTAAAAGGGCTGTAGATTTTTTCATTCCATAACCTCCCATTGAGGTAGGAACTTCTAAACCTAGCAAACCTACATCGCCAGCCTTACGCATTAGCTCTCGCATAGTATCCACATTTAGAGCTTCAATTTCTTCTGTTCTAGGCAATACTTCTTTATCAAAAAATTCTTTAATAGCACTAGCTACTTGATATTGTATTTCTTCTAAATCGTCACGAGTAAAAATAGAATTTGGGTTAGTTTCGGTGATGAGAAACTCACCACCTCTAACCATATGCTTAGAGGTTGCTACTGATGTCATGAAAAAACTCCTTGATTATCATTTGCGGCAAGAGGGCTAACTATATATCGATTTTTAACTAGGATCAAGTATTGATTTGAATGACGGGTCAGTTAATTTACGGCTAGAACTATGAGTAAACTCAAAAAGTTAGTGACTTAGCTTTTTTATTCATTTAATTATATTGTTTAGTAAATTTAAGAAGGTTAACTAGCTACTGAGTATTTATAGAGCTAGTTAACCTTCTTTTAGAATTGATATTTTTATTGGTCGCCAGCTTTTCTTAGATTCTGTATTTGCTTAATTAGCTCTTTAGCTATTTTTGGGGCTGCCGCTCTAGCATCGCCAGCAATAATTTTACCGCTAGCTAAAATTATCCCTTTTTTAGCGTGTTTTAAGTTAAAAGTATAATCAAAGGTAAAAACAGGTCGGTCAACGGTGATTATTAAATCCAGGTTTGACCAATTATCAGAAATGGCTAGACCTTGTGATTGAAACTCTTTGTCATTAAGCAAAGCTGTTTGAAGAAAATCTATATTAAAAAATCTAGTTTTAGTATGAATCCCAATAGTTTGTGAAGCCCTTAGTAGTGCGGCGGGGCTATTATCATTAGCATTTCCATAGCTTGATGTTAGCGGCCCTTGAGCATTTAATTTTGTTGATGAGTTAAGAGCTACAACATTAGTAGTAGGTAAAGTGTTTAAATTACTTTTAGTTACAGCTTGATTATTTTGGCGTAAGTTTTTAGCTAGAATTTGACTAGAAAGATATTCACCTAAATGTAACTCTTGAACTAAATCACTATAATATTTTTCCCAAGCATCGCGCTTAAAAGCACCATTAGCAACAACTAATTGGCTATAGCCAAGCGAAGAAAGTCGAGAGCTTGCACGAACACGGGCTAAGAATTCTTCTTTGTCCAGTCCTGCTTCGGCAGCAGCTAAGGGTAAAGAAAGTTCTGCTTCAAAACGTCGTGCTAGTGCGTTAATTGGCTCACTTTGAAGATTAGGACTTAATTTGCTACCAGTTTTTTCTATTGCTTGACGAAATCTGTCTTGGTCTTGCTCTAAAAGATTGTCCAAAGTGTTTTGTGTTGGATAAATCGCTAAAGCTTTTTCTAGGGTAAAATAGCGGCTAGTGTTTCGGCTAGCAGAAGTTAATTCTGCTTCTAAAGTGCTTCTCATATCATCACGAAAATATTTCATTCCAGCAAAATGACAACTTATACAAGAACGGCCATTATGAATTATTGGACTCTCTGGAGAACTACGATCCGACACAATTGCAACAGGAGCGACATCTAGGCGTTTTCCATGGCTATCAACAAGAAAATAAGCTTGCATTCCGTTTGGAAGGTTAAAAATCATTTCTCCACCAGCCGAAGTCATAGTTAAAGGCGAGCTAAAAATATTTTGACTATCTAAGCTAGAGCTAAAATCATAACTTTTCCAGTATGCTCCATAATTTGAAACGTGACGCTCTACAATACGGTTATTTTGTGATACTCCACTACTGCGCAACCCTGCACGAATAATATTTCTTTCTTCCTGTAAATTACGATTAACATCAACACCTAAGAGTTTTTCTAGCTCTGTAATTGTGTTAGGTAAACAAAGAATATTGTGATAAAGCGGTGCTATAGAAGCATTTGCCATAAACCAATCAGCACGAATATAAGGAATTTCTGCACCTGAAAAAGATTTAATCACTTCATTAGCAGGCAACTTTACAGCATAAGGATAAGAAGACAAAATTGTCCGCCAAGTGTCTGCTGTCCAATTAAAATCACGTAAATCTATTCGTAGCAAAGTTTTTTCTGCATTAATTGGTGTGGGAATAGTAATTTCCTTATGCCAGGACAAACTATTAATTAATTTTGTTAGCCCAACTCGATATTGTTCTAATTCTTCTTCTGAAATAGAAGCATTGCTTAAATGTGTAATGCTAAAATAGCGCAAATAAGGCCGTGAACGTTCAGAAGTTTGCTCAAGGTCTTTTTCAATTGTGGCAAGAAGTGCTGATTCTGCAATAAATTTTTTATTTTTTATATTATCTGTTGATTTTTCTTCCAACTTATCCCAACTTGGCGCACCTGCTAAAACCCACGTCCGTAAAGTAGCTTTATCTTTTTCAGAAAGCGGACTTTGGCCTATAGGCATTGCATTAGTTTCAACCATTTTAAGTAGCAAAGAATTAGCATCACCAGCAATAATGGTTTTATTTTTAATCAGTCGAGTATGATCTAATACAAAAATATTTTTTGTTGCTACTCCATTCATTCCATGACATTGCAAACAATTTTTAGTTAATATCGCTCTGGCCTGCTGTGCTAACTCAAAATTTTTATTGCTTGCACTAGTTGTATCAGCTTGTAAATTGTTAGAATTTAATAAACCAATAACTAAACAAATTGTAAGAAATAAAATGATAGATTGGTTTTTAAGCTGATATTTAGGCTGTTTGGTTAGTTTAGAGAAAAACATATCCTTATCACCTCATATGTTAGGTAATTATTTATTTAAGTTTTTAAGTTTGATTTATAGAGATTGGTTTTTAATGGAATGTAAAAAAAGAAAAAACTTGCAGAAAAATATCTGTAAGTTTTAGATAAAAAACCAGGTGTTTTAAGTTTTTCGTAACTTAAAACACCTGGTTTTTTATCTAAAACTTAAGAGGTTTATTAAACTTCTAAGCGGCCTTCAAGTTCTCCTAATTTATAGCGAGCCATAGCTAAATTAGATTGCGCTCTATTTAATACAAAATAGATAAAAAGATTTGGGGCATTAGTTAAAGGACGTATAAGATGATATTGCTGACCTAATGTAATTAAAATATCTTCTATTTTATCTTTTAAGCCTAAGCTGTGCATTGTCTTTAACTTTGATCGAAATACTTCACTATTACCTGCCGCAGCAAGTTCTAAATTTATGCCACTACCAATTGAACCTAAAGCCATACCACTTTTTGCATCAACAATACTTGCAGCCATAGCTCCATCAACTTTCATTAACTCATTTAAACATTCATTAATATTTCCCATCTGTATTTCCTCCTGAGTATTACTTAATTCTTTATTAACTTTTTCTTTAACAACAGATAATTTTTCAGCATTATCAGAACCTTGCACTAAAGATAAATTAGGTTTTGAAGATAATTTTTGTAAATTATTTTGGGTATTTATCCTTGAAGCTTCCATAAATAGAACCGATAAAGGTTTATTTATAATATTTGTGCGGGTTTGCTCTTTTCTTACTATATCTCTAACATCTATTTCAACATCTTCCCAGAAAAGAATCTTATAAACAGCTTCTTCCCCTTCATAGTCTTCATAAAGAGCATCTACAAGTTTGCCTAAAAAGAAGTATAAAAAACCATCCCCTTCTTTAGATGAAACTTGAAGCAAGCAAGATTTCTTTTCTACTTCTAAAGATTGTAGTAAGCTAAACAGAGCATTATTTGTTTCGTATTTTTTGGATGTTTGACTTATCATGCATTTATTTATACTAAGTTAGTAAAAATCAGTATATTAGCCGATTTTCAGATTATTTTATGAAGTTTAATTTATTATTTTTAATATAAATTAAGTACTAACCAAAACATTCCCTGTTTTTTAGTTTCTATACTTTATTAGTTAGGGGGTCTTTTTAAGCGGGAAGGATTAAAAAGACATATTTTTATAGTGTATTTTGAAAAGTCCCTTTGACAAAAATATACTTTCTTAGAAGTTGATTATACATACAATATTTTGTTTGACAACATAGTTAATTAAATTTTTAGATAGTTTTTAGGAAATATTAATATAGTTTTTCACATTTTATTTATATTTATTATTTAATATAATTAGTTATAATACAGTATCTTAGACTAATTTATTAGCTATAATTTCTTATTATTGATATAAAAAATTATTAAATTTCTTGCGTATTTTTAAGAGAAATTTTACATATAATATTTATAATTTACGATAAACATTGTAGGCAAATTCAAACAAGTATGTTTAGTTTGGAATAAATAAGTGATAGTACAAAGCTACTTTTTTATATGCCTGTTAATTTACTTAAGCTAATTATATAGGAAATAAATTAAAAAAATTTTTACTTATGGGAAAATTTCCTCAAAAATTATTTAATAATAATAAAATAATAATCTTCCTAAATTATTAAATAATAATCCTTATTGATATATTTTTATTATTTTCAATAAAATAGTTAATATACCTATAACTAGCTGTTATTTTATGTAGTTACAAGCTATATTATAAGGATTTTTATTTTGTTATAATCATTAGATTTATTATATTTAATCTTTTGTTTATTATTACGCTTTTTCATCTAAGCCATAATTTATATGGCCCATTTATCCGTAAATTAAATAGTTGGAATAGTTATTGCGTTTGCCATGAATATATTGAGCAATCAAGCTCTTTCTAAGGAAGGAGGATACTCTTATGTTAGTAGCGGCAAACAAAAAATATTATTTTCTTTTTCCAATTATTGCAATTTTATTAGCATTCTGGTTAATTCTATCTCCTATAAGCAACGCACAACTTCAACAGGAAACAGTTAGTTATCCTATCACTACAACAAATATAATTTTTTCAGAAAATAAAGTAATTCCTAATGCAGACTCAGAAGAAGAATTAAAAGTTGATGATGGGACATTAGATGGTCGAGGAGTGCTAGCTGATGGGTTAGTGATAGTAAACCGACTTACACCTAGTAATTATCCAGTAAAATTAAAAACCATTCGCATCTTTTTTCCTAGCTTTCAAGGCCAGCCAAGTCCAATAGGCCGTTCTATAAGGCTAATTGCATTTTTAGACCCTTTCGGAAATGGTTCTCCTATATCTAACCCTACTTTGATAGTAAGTCAGTGGGTTACAATTGCTAGCCTAGGCTCATATATTGATTTTCTGGTTAACTCTACTGTAAACATTACATCCGGTGATATTTACGTAGGTTATCAAGCACCTAATCCAGCATCAGGAGTTGGATTTGCTGCTGATACAAATAGTTTAGCACGCAGGCGAAGCTATTTTTCAACCAATGGAGGAGCAACTTTTAGTGGCCCTCTTGCCTTTAGCGACGGCACAGACGCTAATATAATGATTCGTGCTGTAGTTATTAAAGAATCTAGCCAAACAGGGGATTTTTCTTTAAGTGCTACGCCATCATCACAACAAGTTGTAGCAGGAAAAACAGCTAATTTCACCCTTAACACCCAATCAATAGCTGGTTTTAATGGAACAATCAATTTAAGTAGCTCAGTAACCCCCCAACAAGATAGTGTTAGAGTAAGCTTTTCTCCTAGTAGTGTAACTGCTGGCAACACAAGTAATATCAGCGTTACAACAAATAGCAACACTCCTGCGGGAAACTACCAAATTAATATTATTGGTGTTAGTGGCACACAAACACACCAAACATTAGTTAATTTAACTGTTATTCAAGAAAACTTACCTGTTATAACGGTTAAAGCAACAACGCCGCTTGCTTATGAAAAAAATTCTGTAGCTGGAGTTTTTACCATCACCCGTAGCGAGGAATTAAACAAAATGGTGGTAATAAATTACCAACTTAGCGGAACAGCAACAATCAATCAAGATTATGTAGGTATAGTTAATCAATTAGTTATCCCTGCTGGTGCTACATCTGCAACACTTTCAATTATTCCAATAGATGACACAGTTCCAGAAGGTGACGAAACTATAATTTTAAGCCTGCTAGATGACCCTACTTATAAACTTTCCTTAAATAGCCAAGACACTGTAACCATTGTTGATGATGATAATTGGGAAAAACTTTCTAGCACAACAGTAGATAAAAAAGGTGGCACAGTTGCGGCAGGTGGTTTAGTTATCACCATTCCTAAAAAAGCCATCAAAACGCCTTCTACAATAGAAGTTTATCGTGGTATTGGTCTTTCAACAATGGATAACATAAGGACTTCTGATGTTTATAGGGTTACAGGTTTATCTCAAGATTTATATAAATCTGTAAAATTAAGTCTTGAGACTGAAAGTAATAATCTTGAAGGTAATCCTTTTGTTGTGTTAACAACAGAAACATTTGTCCCTAGTTTGGGAAAAGTTGATACTGTATCGCAAACCATTCCAGCAACATCGGCTAACAATCTTGTTTCTGTTAACTTGCCTATTAGTCCTAAAACTTCCACTAAAACTTTAATGATGGATCAAGGCATTGAGCCATTATTTAGAGATGAAATTGCAGTAGAAATGCATGCTGTAAAACTACGTTCAAAGACTAGTAGCACAGGCAAATTTATTGCAACATATGTAGGCAAATCAGGCGACCCAATGGAAAAAGTTGCTGAAGAAGTATTAAAAATTGCTGAAGAAGCTTATAACAAACTAGAATCTTTTGGCGTTTCAATGAGCAAACGAACTGATCCAATTGTGTTAGATATGGAAACTTTTAGCAGTTCAGAAGAAGGTCGTGTAGGAGAAACAACAGCAGGATTTTTAGGAAAGTTTTTTGGGCCAAATCATTACTCTATCCGGCTAAATAAAGAAAGAATAATGGAAGGTAATGTTATTAGCCAAAAACTTAGAGAAACTATTCCTCATGAACTTTGCCACATAGCACAAAGTTTATATGACTCAAGAAGCTATTTTGCTATGGCTACTAGTGCAGATCCTTGGTTTTGGTTAGAAGAAGCTATTTGTACTTGGTTTGAGTGGAAGATGACAGATACAAGTAGAGTTCCAGACAACGTTGCAGAAGATAAATATCAATTTTTGTTTCATCACGGACTACATTTTCCACCAGCAACATCTAGCACAGAAGAAATTACATCGATTCAAAACCATGGCTATGGAGCATCAATGTTTTTAAGCTATGTGACATCAAAAGCAGCTAATGAAATAACAGCTAATAATAGCATTGGCACATTGATTAAGAGTCGTATTACTAACCCAAATCCAATTGAGCCAATTAAAAAATTTGTTTCTACTAATACTGCTGACCAGCTAACAAATGTTTGGGACAGCTTTTGTGAAGATTGGATGTCAGGCGATATTTACCAAAATGAATTTCCTCAACTTATGCAAATTCTTGGTAGTGCAAACAATAAATTTGTTTTTGACGATCCTACAAAAACTAGTATGGTAGTTGAATGGACATCACAAGACATTTCTGCCACGCTTTACAACTATCAATTTAACCCTTCATTAAATTGGGCAGCTAACACTAAGCTAAAATTTACTTTAACAGGATCAAATGTTTTAGCTTATATTTTTAACTATGATGCTGATAGTAGGTCATTAATAAGCTTAGGATCTTTTAATGATAAATTTGAAATTGCTAATGCTGAAACGCTTTCTAAACCTACAGTTAATAAGCAAGTTTTGGTTATGATAGTTAATACTAATGCAACAAGTCCTTATACAAACTTTTCTCCATCAAGCCTAGATTTAACTATTGAGCAACCTTACCAAAACCTTTATCAACTCCAACGTACAGCACTTCTTTACAATGAATACTTACAAGCAGAAATTAATTTTAGGCTTGAGGGAGATCACTCAGTTATAAAGGATACTTATCTTAATCTTAAAACTCAAGAAACCCATTTCTTGCATTTACAAATTCCTAAAATAACTACTAATGATTCTCGCATCTACAATATTAGTGTAAGCATAAGTAATTTGCGTCCAACAGATAAAACTAATCTTAGTGATGCTACAATCAAAAAATTAGTTTTTAGAATTGTAGATAGCGATAGTCCAAACGGTAGAGAACAAACCCTAACAGGAACAAATAGGGTAGATGCTACACTTAGGTTTGATAAAAACTTTACTAAGACAGGTGGTTTTTCTATATATGGTGTATGGAATATTGGTTCATCAGACTTAGAAGCTATTAATTTTGTTCTTGAAAAATAGTTTGGAATGACTTTTTCTGCTAAGTCAAAAAGGAGGGTAGCAGAAAGCTATCCTCCTTTTTAGATGGGAAATTTATAAAATTTATTTGCTGGGCAATTTTTCTAGCCTTTGTTTTATATCCTCAAGAATGGGTTGATGAGTATTTCCACTAATAGCAACAGGCATAGAACCTGTTTTCTTAAATTCTTCAAAAGCTAAATCAGAAATTACTTCTCTTTTACCATCAATATTTACAGTAAATCTAACTTCTGTTCCCTGAGTTTGGTTTAATCGATAGCTAGCAGACCATTTCTCAACAACTTGTTCTACTTCTGATTTAGGTAAACCAACGCTTTTAGCTGTCATTGCATATGAGCGTATCATTACATCAAATTGTGTGTCTTTTTCATAAACTGGCACTTGTAAACTTACACCACGTTGAAATAATTCCATTGGGACTTTTACTTCTTCTGTTTGAGAGTTAAAAATATCATTTACTGCCTCTCTAGTTAATTTATCTACAACATATCCAGTAACTCCACCAGCCACAGCACCAACTATATTACCTGCAACTGGCACAGCAGAGCCTACTATTGCTCCAAAATATGCTCCAGCAGCAACGCCTGAAACACTAGATATTGTGCCTATAGCACCTTCTTTAACTATATCTTTTACATATTCACCTTGAGAAATTTTGCCTGCTTGATAATTGGGATATTCTTTAATTGCTGTCATTCCTGAATTTACAATTCCTCCTGCGGCACTTGCAGCAATACCTTGTCTTAAAAATAATTGTGCTGGAGTGTATGTTGCAGTTGGAGCTAATAAAATTTTCTTGCTAATAACTTCTTCAATTTTTCCACTTACAACACCTGCACTTGAGCCTACTAATGTAGTACCTGCTAAGGTTTTAGCATCAATAGATTCTCCTTTTAAGCCTTGTTCAATCAAGTAAGTTGCTGCTGCTGTAGAGCCTCCTAAACTGGCTCTTTTACCATTATTAACTAATTCATTATTTAATCTTAATTTCATAGCAGTAGCATCATCATTATTAGAATTAATTATTATCTCAGAATTTTCTTTGCAAGAAACACAAGGAACCATTACCTTTTCTGTAGGATTTTCTAATCTTTCTATATATTCATTTTGTTCTGCTTTTATACCTTTAGGAAGTTCTGTACGTGAAAGAACAGTCATTGAAGTTAGTTTCTCTATGCTTTTTGCTTGAAATAATCTTTCTTCAACACAGACTCTATCTTCTTTTTTATATGTAGGAAATATTTTTGTATTTTCATATATCTTTTTTACAGATTCTACAGGATTTTTAAGGACTATATCTTTTAAACTGGTAGCATCAGGTTGAATATTTTTTAAATCCTTTATTAAAAACCCTTTTTCTAATTTAATATCAGGATAAGTAATAGTGCGTTTAATATCTAAATTTTGTATCTTATCAGGGCTTAATTCAAAAACAACATTGGTGCTTTTTTTAACATTATTATCGTTTACAAACAATGGATTTAGTTTTTGCTGAAGATTCCCTTTTGTAATAATTTCATAATATTCTTGCTTAGTAAATTGTTTGCTTCCATTAGTTGAGCCAATAACTATTTTTCCATCTCTTACACCAGCAACTACAAATTTATCTAATTGCTTTATTCTTGTTTCAGGCAATCCAGCATCTTTCATTGATTGTTTAACTACTTCTATTGCAGGTTTTGAGTATTCTACAACATATAAATCTTTAGAAGTGATTTTTTCTAATTTCAACTCATAATTAACATCTGTTGTTTTCTTTACTGCTTGATCATTAGCAAAAGTAGTATTTAGTTTTTCTTGCAATTTTCCTTTAGAAAGTAAGTCAAAATATCTAATAGGAGTAATTGAATTTATATTACCGGATGAACCTAAAATGATTACTCCGTCATCATTTGTAGCAGCACCTATAGCTAGTCCTACATCTTTACCAAATCCAGCATCTTTCATAGCAGATTCCATAACAGAAGCAGCTTTATCTGATTGTGGGCTACGGGGAGGATAGTTATAAATCTCATTAGCTGTTTTGTCTTGTATAGTAGCAATTTTCTCTCCTACTATAGCACCTGTTACAGCATTTGTATTTAGGGAAGAATCTTTTTCTATCTTATCTAAATCTTTGTTTGGGTTAGGATTAGTGGAAATTTTTGATTGTAAAGATTGGCGAAACATATTAGTCATTAGTTTTTGCTCTTCTGCTTTTATATTAGGTAATTTTACATCCGATGAATTTACACTATTCTTTTGCTCTTGGTCACTGGATGTTTCTGAGGTTGTGTTTTCAGATACAGTATTTTGTGATGTTGTAGTAACAGATGTTTTATTTTCTTCTTGCTCATTAAATAAAGTTTGACTAGTAGAATCATTTATTCTTAACATTGTATTGCTTCCTTATAAGTAAAAATGGATAGATTTTTTTACTTAATAAAGCAATATTTGTTCTAAATATCTTATTTCTTTTCTTTACTTTTTAAGTGTTTATTTTACTTATATATAAAGTTTATTAGAAATTATTTTATTCAGTTTATCTATGACAAAAATGGCAAGCTTAGTTCTGTCAAAAGTGGCAATGATGCCAAAAATGACAGTGTAGCCTAACATAACCACTTATGGCGATCAAAAATCCAATCATTAGAAAGGCGACTACGAGCAAAGAAACCAAAACTCCTTTCATCTTTAGGAGTAAACCAGCCCCAATTTAATTCAGGATAGCTACAGATTTGAAATATAAAATCTAGCCAAGAAGAATGCTTAAACTGTCCAAAAGGTTCAAATTCTATTATTGTGGGCCATCCTCCTACTTTACTTCCTTCTACATTTTCTACGCTCATGGGATCATCACAATAAAAATATAAGCTATCATAAATATTATATTCTTCTTCAGTTAATATTCCTTTCACATAAGGAGGATATGGATAATCATCTGCTAGTTGCCAAGTTACAACGCAAGGTGGCACATAATCAGTCCAATGAGTAAAATCAAATAGGCTAGAAAAAAAACCTGTAGGTGAATCTTTTTTCTTTAGTCTAGGATAAACATAGGTGGTAGGAACTAAATCATCTAAAGATGAGTAGGTTTTTAGTAACCATCCATTACCATTACAACTACCTCTCTCCCATCTTAGCTCTGAACAAATAAGCCAAACACAAATCATAGCTGTGTCTTCTAGTTGAGGTGGTAAATAAGGCAGTTCTGTTGTATTTATTTGACATAAAGGAAACAGAGAAATATTTTGTATTTTAGGCCAAGACTCTCCTTTTGGTAAAACTCCAATGTGACCAAACCAAGATGAAAATGGACTATCTTGAGGATTTTTATTTGTAGGATGTACCAACATTTTATTGGTAGGTCGTTTAACTTTTTCTAAGACAGATTGTTTAAGCTTAAGTTGTGCTTCTTTATAAGCTAACTCTTCCTCTTCATTATATTCATCAATATGTATTTCTTCTGGATCTTCTACACTCATTATTTTATTCCTTAACAATTTTATTTTTAGACAAATTAACAACAACTTCTATGCCATTTAATAAAAACTAAAAAACAATAACCCTACTAAAATAGTTATCAAAGTAACTGGCAAACCTACTTTTAAGTATTCCATAAAACTAATTTTAATATTTTCTCTACGAGCAATTTGCACCACAATTAAATTAGCAACCGAGCCTAAGATAGTTAGATTGCCGGCTAATGTGCTAACCATAGCTAAAAAATACCAACCCTTAGTGACATCTTTAAGCTCTAAAATTATTGGTTTTAATAACAACACGGCTGGAACATTAGAAACAATATTAGATAAAACTATTGTTATGCTACTTAATACAAATATATTTTCAAAAGGAAGATGTGCAACATAGGAAAACATTTTTTCCATTAATCCAGAAACTTCCACACCTTGAACTAATACAAATAATCCTGCAAAAAGCATGAGTAATTCCCAGTCAACAAAGCGATAAACTTTGCTTGGGTTAACTCGGCGTGTAATTAATAGCATTGCTGCTGCACCGCTAGAAGCAAGCGGAAGCGGTACGCCTGCCAAAAAAGCTATTAACATTAAGAAAGAAATTACTCCACTTTTAATAAGCACAGCTTTGTTAACTTTATAGCGCAAAGGTTTGATTTTTACAGGTTCAACAGACTTTTCTACTTTTAATTGAGAGCGATAAATTAAATAAACAACTAAAAAGTTTAACGCTAGGCCAATTAATGCAATAGGCCCAAGTTTAAGCAAAAACTCTCGGAAAGATAAATTTCCTAGACTTGCAATAAGAATATTTTGAGGATTCCCTACAGCAGACGCAGCAGAACCAATATTAGAACTAGTAGCAACTGCAACTAAATAAGGAATAGCAGGAAGCTTAAGCCGACTAACCATCTCAATAATTAATGGTGTTAGAACTAAACAAATTATGTCATTTACAAAAAATGCTGAAAGAATACCAGAAATAAATATTGTTGCTGCAAGTAGCGGGACAGGTTCATAAATACGTCTAAGTATCCAGTAAGCAACAAGGCGAAAGCCTTTTGCTAGACGGATATAAGCAGCAACAATCATCATAGCAAACAGCAGTAAAATAGTATTTCCATCAATTGCTTGATAAGCCTGCGGCAAACTGACTACACCACTTACAAGCATTGCTGCTGCGCCAACTAAAGCCATGCCTGTCCGGTCAAGTTTATATTTAGGAATATGTCCAATTGCTAAAGCTAAATAAGTAAGAGTAAAAATAATTGCTGCTATCCACATAATTTATTTGTTAGGAGTAAATTGATAAAAATTGTTTATTTCTTCAATATGACGGCGAATTAATTTTTCATTTTCTGTCTTAGTTACAGAATTAACCAAGTTTGTAGTTGCTCTTGGATCTAAAGTTAAGTCATAAAAATAATCTCGAAAATTTATACTATCAGCAATATAAAGTGTATTTCCATTGTTGCTTAAAATGCCATAAACCGCCCCATAACTAGACGCTACTAAATAGTTATCTTTTAGATAAGCTTTTTGCTCTTCCAAAGTTGATGTAAACAAAGGTCTACCAAAAATATTGCTATTAATTATAGGTTTATGGCCTAGCAAATAATAAAGACTTGGTGTTATATCAGCAGAAAAAGCAATGTTTTTACTATCCCAAACAACTTTGTTTTTTAATCTTTCTGGCAAGTGAATAATCAAAGGAATACGCAAAATTTCAGGAAAAATAGTATAAGCATGACCAAAGCGATTTTCTTCACCTAGCGAGTCCCCATGATCAGAAGTAAAAATAATTATGCTATTTTCAAATAACCCTTCTTGTTTTAAGAACTTGATAAAGTCTCCAAAACAGGTGTCAACTTTTTTTACACGAGAAGCATAAGGAGCATAAAAGCCTTGATAATTCTGCTTGTCTAAAACAGATTTATTTTCACGATTAATTACAGAAATATGTAAATTTTGCGGTTGAGTATAAGAAAATATTGGTTGTTTTTTATTTGTTTGATTTACAAGTTTTGCTTTTAATTCATTTAGACTAACACATAGATTTAAGTCTTGTGTAGAGACTCCTTTATCTAAAGCTATGATATTTTCTGAAGGTTTAACAATAGTTTCAAGTATAGAATCAATACTTATAAAAGATTGGTAATTTTCCTTTTCTAAAAGCTTTTGCAAGCTATTCATTGGGTAAAATGGAGTCACATATTGTTTATGAATTAGCATTCCACCAGCCCAAATAGAAGGTTCTGAAAGACCTGTCGCGCCATATCGAGTAAAAGCGTTTTCTAACACAATACTTTCACTAGCAAAAGTATCTATTTCAGGTGTAAAAGTAACAGATTTATTGTAAGTACCAATATAATCTTGTCTTAAGCTATCAATTGTAAAAATAAAAATATTTGGTTTTTCTTCTAAATTATTAGCAAAATTTTCTACTAGGTTTATTTCTTGAGGATTAATTTTCACAGCTTGCCCAAGATTACTACTTTCTTGTAGGAATTTATAAAATGAATTATCTGGAACTTTAGGTGTAAAAATTTCTCTTAAAATACGACAAGAAATATCATAACCAATATATTTATCAACTAGTTGTGTAGCTGTTAAATTTTCATTTTGCCAAGTTATAGATTTTTCTGCTATTACAATCAATTTATAAAAAGTTAAACAAACAAGCGCAAAACATATTGTTAAAAACATTTTCCTTGTTTTTGCTTTTGTTAAATAAAAACAAATAAAACTTAGGCACCAAATTACAATAGCAATTAATTTTTGTAATAGAAAATTCCAGTCTAAAGTAGTAAATTTTATTGTTAATAAATAAGTTATTATTGCTAGTAAAGTTAAAAATATAATTTGCTTAGTTTTACTAATTTCTTTTTCAGATAAATTAGCTAAAAAAATTATTTGTATAATCTTTAAGAAGCCTAGTATTACACTAGCAAAAATTATTGCAAAAAAATTTGATAAATAACCAGTAAAAGCTATTGCAGAAAAAATAATGTTATTAAAAACTCCTGCCAAAAAAACTATTGCCAATATATTTAACAACCAAAATTCTAACTTTGCATCATAAATAGTTAATCTAGCTATAGCTCTAAGTAGATTTATAGTCAAAAAAATAGCCATAAATAACACTAAATGTGCTGCTATACTCCAAGCTAAAATAAAAAGCATTCCATTAAAATTTAACTGAAAATCTACTTGTCTTAGCTGAAAAATTACAAAATAAAGTAGAGAGACAAAAAAAGCTGTTTTTACTAAAGCAATAAATATTTTACTATCTTTTTGATCATTTGTTTTTTTACTCCAATCAATATTTGAATAATAGCTAATATAATCAATAAAAATTAAAATAAATAATGGTATTAGAGTAATAAAACTCCAAAATAAACTATCAATATTGTTTTCTAAAGTAATTAATAAAGGCTTAAAAATTAAATATAAACTAAAACTAGTATTAAGAAATAAAAAGGCTAAAGTAAGTTTTTTTGTTTTTGATGTTTTTAACTGCTCTCTTAAACTGCATATTAACAAAATACTAGCTAATAAATAAAAATAAGGCTGATATGTGGCAAATATAGGTATCCAAGTTATTATTAAAAGTTTAATTAATTGCTGATAAGTAAATGAAGGATAATTTAGTAAACAATAGAACGAAGTTAAAATAACAATTGTGGTAAATAGTGATCGACTAATAAATATTAGTGCTTTATTAATCAAGTTTTTTCTCCCCTGTTAGCAGCGATTTTTTATTTTGAGCAACTTGGTTATTAGGGTCTATTTTTAATGCTTGATCATAATAATTAATAGCTAGAGTTTTATTATTTTCTTCTTCTGCAATTGCTGCTAGCTCTAGATAAAAGTCCAAATATCTTGGCGTTATTTCAACACCTTTTAACAAATACTCTTTAGCTAAATCTGTCTTTTTTTTACGATTTTGAATCATTCCCATAAGTAAAAGCGCGTCAACAAAATCAGGATTCTTTTCTAGCACTTCATTTACTAAATTTTCTGCTTCTATTAAGTTATTTTGAAAAAAACTTACTCTTGCTAAACCTACAAATTGATCCAAATATTTTGGATCAAGCAATGCCCCTTTTTGATAAATTTCCTTAGCCTTTTCATAGTTTTTTGCCAGTTCATAAGCTCGCCCAAGATAGAAAATTAAATCTCCATTTCTTGGCTCTAAAGCTAAACATCGCTGACAACTATCTATCATTTTATCGATTTTTCCTTGCCGTCGATAAGCTTCTTGTAGTTGTGGGCAAGCTACACTAGGTAGTGGTGCAACTTGCAAAAACTTTTCTAAAACTTCTGCTTGTTTTTGATAATCATTTAAGTTTTGATAAATAGTTGCAAGCTGGTCTAAATAAATATGGTTATTAGGATAAGCTTGATTTAACTCTAAAGTTAGTTTTAGTGCTTCTGGATATTTTTTTTGTTCTAAGTAAATTTGGCTTAAATTAAGTATTTCTTTGGATTTTTCTATAGAAAGTATTGTACTATTTTCTATGTTAAAAAAGTTAATTGTAGGAAGCCAAAAAATAGATAAATAAAATATAAATAAAGCTAGTAGAGGTAAAATAACCCGTAAAATAGGCGTTTCTAATTTATTAATAATATCCATAAGCAGCTAATTTTTACACTTTGTTTTATAGATTAGCAATATTATGCTGTACTCTAGTAGCTAGATTTGGGATAATTCGTTAATCCAACCGCTAAAAAAGCAACAAACAATTAAAAATCTTAGGAGAACAAAACAGTGCAAAATATTGTAATGTCTCGACTAGTAAAAACCCTCTTTATTAATGGCTTTTTAATTTGTACTGTCTTCTTAACCTTGGCAATTGCTCAACAAACTGGGCATACTTTGCGAGGTAAAGTTTATCTACCTGGCAATAACACAAATGCTTCTAAATCTATTCGTGTTCAGCTTTTAAGCAAAGGTACTCTTATAGCACAAACGGTTACTGATGCTAGTGGAAGTTATGTATTTAGCCCTGTGGTCAATGGTAGCTATCAAATACTTATAGAAAGCGATGGCACAACTTTTTCAACTACAATAGTTGATGTACAAATCTTTTTTATGTCTGGTAATCGCCTACCTCAAATTGTCACCCAAGATATTTCCTTAACTCCAAAAGATAATACTCAAAATAGCTCTCAAGCTCCTTTATCAGACCTTAAACTTGATGCTTCTATACCTAAAGATGCTAAAAAAGCTTATGAAAAAGGTAGTAAAAGTGCTAAAAAAGGTGACACTAGCGAAGCATTAGAATACTTAAATAATGCAATACAAATTTATCCAAAATATTATGACGCACATATGGCATTAGGCGAGCTTTATGCTAAAAATCAAGATTTTTTATCAGCCGAAGTAGCTTTTAATCAAGCAATCGGGCTAAAACCAAAGGCAGCAGAAGCTTACTTTCATTTAGGTGTAGTTTTAGTCAAAGATCAAAAAGCTGCTGAAGCTATAGAAAAACTACGTCAAGCTATAGAGTTAGGCGACAAAAGCGCAAATACTTATATGTTTTTAGGACTAGCTCTAATGAATATGGCAGAATATCAAGAATCAGAAAAAATGCTGATAAAAGCTTTAGACATTGCTGGAAATATTCAACCAGGTATTAGAATTTACCTAGCAGATTGTTATGAACGTTGGGGAAAAAAGACAGAATGTATTGAACAGCTAGAAGCCTATGTGCGAGCCGTTCCAACGGGCCCAAACACCCAAAATATAGAAAAACTAATTAAACAACTTAAAGAACAAAAATAGAATAGTTATAAACAACCTATAGGTTGATGCTGATATAAATGTAACGCTGAATAGAAATTCAGTACTGTCTAGAACGCAAGTTCAGAAACGAGTTTCAACCAAAATGAATTATTGTTCAGTCTTACATTTTGCTCACTACCGATTTTTTCCCTCAACTGTAAAATTCAGTATAAACAACAAAAAATGTAGCCAACTATTATAAAATAACTAGCTACATCTTTTGTTCAGAAACTTTTAATTAAATTTTATACTCCAACAGGTGTGCCTTCACTTTCATCTACAGATTTTTTAGTTGGAGGTGGTAAGGTTTCAAAACGTACAAACCCACCTTTTACTTCTTCTAAGGCAATGCGAGCAGTGTTTTTAGATGAAACATGCACTCTAGGTCTTGCACCGCTACGTAGTTCACGGCAACGTCTAGCCGCGACATTAATAAGCTTAAATTTGCTATCTACATTTTCTCGGTATTGATCCATTTATAAAACCTCATCTTAAAGAAATCACCCATAAAATTTTTAAGTTTAGGGCTATAAAACTTTTAGCCCCAAATTCTAACAAACTCTATACAAAAAAGGCAAAGCTAGTCAGCAAACCATAGATTGACTTAGACTTAACAATTATGTTTAAATGTCGGTTTTTATATCTAACTTACATTAAACTTAATTGTGACTTAAACATCCTGGAGGAAGGCTTATGAATTGCCCACAATGTAGTGAATACTTACCGGAAAATACTAAATTTTGCATTAATTGTGGATTAAAATTAGTAACTAATCCTGTTGCAACTGCACCTACTCCAGTACAAGGAATGCCAACATTACCAGCAAATAATCCTGCTAGCCCACAACAGCCAAATTATTTACAACCTATTTCTAATCCTTCTACACCTGGACTACCAATTGGACAAGCTCTTAGTCCTCTACCAGGTGGAATTATTCCTGCTTATAACCAATATCAAGCTAGTGGCGAACGTAATTTTTTAGAACGAGTAGCAGCTAAAATTCCAGGCTACAAAGGTTATTTAGAAAAAGAGTCTCGCCGAGACGTAGATAAACTTCATCGAGAACATCTAGCCACATTGCTTTTTCAACTAAAAGCCCCAATTAATACTGTAATTCAAGAACTAGCCAACAATCGTCGGCTTTTTGAGGTCGGGCCCCTAGAAAAAGTATTACAAAAACTAGATAAGGTAGAAAACCGCATCCGCTATGCTAGTTATGGTTATGCAGGCTTTTTTGATGCTGTAAAAATTCGTGAAGACCAGCTTGACCAACTTTATCATTTTGACCTTTCCCTAGTTGATCAAGTAGAGAATGTAAAAATGCACGTTCAACAAGTTCTAGCTCAAGTTGCTGATGCTAAAACATTAAAACAATCTGTTCAGCAATTAGCCTCAGCCCTAGATGACCTAGACGCTAAATTTAACCAACGCTACCAAGCAATAGAAAACCCAGGTTGGTCACCTTTTTAATCTAAGTTTTTAATTTATTCTAAAAATCACACTAAGAGTCTTACTTAATGCAAGCTTTTGTTACAGGCGGAACAGGTTTTGTTGGTGGTAATTTAATTCGTCAGTTGCTTAACTCAGGAATTAAAGTCCGCGCTCTTGTGCGTTCCAGTAGCGATCAACGAAATCTAAAAGATTTAGCAATCGATCAAGTTTCTGGCGATTTAGATAATCAAGAATTGCTAGAAAAAGCTATGCAAGGCTGTGAATGGCTCTTTCATGTTGCTGCACATTACAGCCTTTGCTTAAAAGATAGCCAAGCCATTTACAAGGCTAATGTAAATGGTACAAAAGAAATCCTTGCCGCTGCTCACACTGCAAAAATTAAACGTATCGTTTATACAAGTTCCGTTGCTGCTATAGGGCTTGCTCCAGAAGGCCAAATTGCCGATGAATCCACAACAACAACGGTTGACAAGCTAATTAGCGATTATAAAAAATCAAAATTTCTAGCTGAACAGTTAGCTTTTGCCGCAGCTAAAGACGGCATTCCAGTAATAATTGTTAATCCCAGCACTCCTATTGGCCCCTACGATGTTAAACCTACTCCAACCGGAGATATTGTCTTAAAGTTCTTACGTCGCCAAATGCCAGTTTATGTTCATACAGGATTAAACCTAGTAGATGTGCGAGATGTCGCCCAAGGCCATATCCTAGCAGCAGAAAAAGGTCGCATAGGTGAACGTTATATTCTAGGCAATAAAAATGTCACATTAAAAGAAGTCCTAGATATCCTAGAAAAAATTACTGGTCTACCAGCCCCTAAACGCTCAATTCCTCATTTCATTCCATTGTTAGTTAGTTATTTTGATGAACTACTTATAAGTAAACTATTAGGCCGTGAGCCAACAGTAACAATTAATGGGGCAAAAATGGCGTGCCATCCAATGTATTACCATAGCGAAAAAGCAGTTCGTGAACTAGGCTTACCTCAAAGCTCAATAGAAACAGCCTTACAAGATGCTGTTACTTGGTTTAAGATGAACGGTTATTTAGATAAAAAGTAGCTAGTAAAGTGCATTGTCGCCTATTTCTGGCAAAAAAATTAGCTAAAGTAGGACTAAAGACTTGACGGTTATAATTTAATTGATTATTGTATCCATTCGCTTTTTCAAATTTCCCATTTTTTACTAATTGCTCTCGTAGCTCAGTTGGATAGAGCGTTTGGCTACGAACCAAAAGGTCGCAGGTTCGAATCCTGCCGGGGGCATCAATAGAATCAATGAGTTACAGCCACTAATTAAGTGGCTTTTTTAGTTTATACTTCCATTCATACCCACATTTAACAATTTTCTAATTTGTTAAAACCTTCATTTTTTATTAATTTCAATCAAAAATATGTTTAGATAGTTTAGTTAGTAAGATGCTATTTTATTAAATGGGTTTAATGACTATAAATTAACGGTCATGTTATAAAAAAGTTGGCACTTGATTTGTACATCGATTTAACAAAGTGCTGCAACTGCATTACCAATTTTACTGAAACACGACCAATTATTGATCAATACCAAGTAACAACAGACAAGTGCAGTAGAATAGTAAATGATCCTAATCGAGAAGATGATCCAGAATATATTGTTAGGCTGATTGGTCAAATTGTTACTGTAAGTTTAGAGACCGTAAAAATAGTAAATTCTTTGCCGGAAATAGAAGTTTAATGCGAGAAAATAAAGCTATTCTAATTTAACTCTTACCCAAATACAGTTAATTAGATTAAGTTAATTATTACATATACAAGGGTTAACCCTAGCAATTACTAGTAAATAAAGCTAAAGACTAGCTAGCCTTTAGCTTTGGTTCTAGTTGCTCTACTTTGTCTTCCAAATCATCTGTTCGCACTTGCAGTTGGGCTACATCTCTTTGCAAGAAATGAAAATGGCGATCTATATTTCTAATCTCAAGTTTGATTTTCTTAAACTCTCCTAGCATTTCAACCCTAAAATTATTTACTTCTATTTTGATCATTTCAGTAAACTTAACTTCTTGTTGAGCTAAAGCTTGTTCAAATTTAACTTCTTGTTGAGCTAGAGCATCTTTTAGTGTTTGTTCAAATTCGGCTTTTTGTTGAGCTAGGGCATCTTTTAATGTTTGCTCAAATTCAGCTTTTTGTTGGGCTAAAGCATCTCTAAGTATTTCAGCAAAAGCATTTAGCAAATTAGTATTGGTATGTTTAGATTGTGCATCAACTTTATTTTCCACCGTCTCTAAACGATTATCCATAGATTTTATTTTGGCTACCATTTTATTTAAGGTTTGGGTTTCGGTTTCGTCTTCTTCTGGTAATAATTCGTCATTTTCGTTACTCATAAAGTCGCCTCAATTTTTATTTTCTAGCTAATACGTTCTTCTTGCAAGGCAGGTTTGTTGATATTCTTGATAAAAATCATCTAGTTTTCATCTAATTTTTTAACAAAGCTTTTAGTTCCATAAATCCCCCATTGAATCTTATAAACTAAGAGATTTCTCTAGCTAATAGAATGGCTTAAGACTTTATAACTCGCTTGACCGAATAAATTTAAGTATTATAATCTATGCAGATTTAACTGGGTTTAATGTTAATTTGATAATAAGTAGATCTTTTAAGGTATTAATTAAAACTATGACTATTTTAGCAAGTGAATTAAAGGGAAAAATAGATTTTGGCATTATAACAATTCGTAAAGACGAATTTGAAGCTGTTCTTAAAAAATTTCCCGAAAATGAAACTATAAAGGGCGAACGAGATTATATATTTTCAGAAGTTAAGATTAATGAAAATGAAAAATACAAAATAGCTATTGTTCGTTGCCATGAGCAAGGAGAAGGAGAAGCCCAAAGCACAGCTCATGATTTAATAATGGATCTTCAACCTCAATGGCTTGTTTTAGTAGGTATAGCAGGCGCAACTCCCGCCTATGAATATTCTTTGGGCGATGTAATTGCAACAACACGAGTAATAGACTTTTGTGTTAGGGCTGCGATTAAAGAAACAGACTTTCAATATGCTGTTGCTGGTGGGCCAATACGTAAAGAAGTCCAAAATTTATTAGCTGTTATGACAAACAGAAAGCTAAGGGATTGGAACAAAGGAAAAGCCTTTCAAAAAACACCTCTTGTTAAACTAGAAGAAGCTAATTTTTATGGCGATGAAGAATGGAAAAAAGATCTTAAAGAAAAATTAGAAAAAAATTTTGGTAACAATGTACAAAAATTACCAAAATTTACAACAGGAGCAATAATATCTGCTGATACTTTAGTAAAATCAACTTCCTTGATAACTCAGTGGAAAGAAACAGCTAGACAAGTTGATGCTGTAGAGATGGAACTTGCAGGAGTTTATAGAGCAGCACACAAAACAGGTGGTGATATACCAATACTTGCAATACGTGGTATTAGTGATATTGTTGGATTTAAGCGAGATGCTGCTTGGACAGAATATGCCTGTCATTCTGCTGCTGCTTTTGCTTTTGCAGTTATTAAAAAGCTAAGACCTATAGAGCCTCGAAGTAAAAATGAAAACCCTCAGTAGACCCACTTCAACAAAATAAGCGAAGTGAGGTGGGTCAAAATAATTCGCTTACAGAGCCTTTTAATCTAGGAATACGCCCAAAACATTTTATTGAAAGGCCAGAGACAACAAATAGTTTAAAAAGTAGGTTATTAGAAAAATCAAACAATGATTTTGGTAAGTTAAACGCTACAGTTATTTTTGGAATACCAGGAAGCGGTAAAAGTGCAATTGCAAAAAACTTAGCTTGTGATTTTGATATAAGAAAACATTTCTCAAAAATTTTAATTACTACATTGGGGCAAAAGCCTGAACTATTAACAAAAATAACTGATTGGATAAAATATCTTGACAAAGATAGTCCTCATTTTTCTAATTTACAATCTGCTTCAAATCATTTGTCTAACTTATTAAAAAACAAAACAGCTTTGCTTATAGTTGATGATGCTTGGGAAATAGAAGACGTTGAACCATTTCTAGTACCTAGGGAAACTTGCCAAATCCTTATAACAACACGCAATGAAGATATCGCTAATGATTCAAGGATAAAAGAAATGCCTTGTGAAATTGGCGTAATGACAGAATCACAAGCTTTAGAACTTATAAAGCAATTGTTACAAAGGAATTGGCATCTTGGAGAAGAATATCTTGCTAAAAAAGTTGCTAAAAAAGTTGGTTATTTACCCTTAGCTTTGGAAATCATTGCTGAATTAATAGTTGAGAACACAGCAGCATGGGAAGATTTAGAATCTGATCTTGAAACAGAAATTGCTAAATTAGAAGAAATAGCTGTTGAGAAAAGAAGTTTGGTAGCTTCTATTAATTTAAGCTTAAAAACCTTGAGCAACCATCATTTGGAAGCTTTTGCTTGGTTAGGTGTATTACCTGAAGATATTACTATTACAGATAAAATATGCTCTACTATATGGGACACTGACGAAAGAAATGCTCGCAAAACATTGTCATTTTTGAGAAAAAGAGCCTTGTTATCAGAATTTGAGGAACTAGGAACAGTTAGTTATCAAATGCATGATACTTTGCATGATGCGGCTCGAAATTTATTGTGTAACCCTCCAAACCCAAAACACCAAAATCAATTAGCTGGCCTTGGAATCAATTTTTCTCAAGCACAAAGTATTTTATTAGAACGCTATAAGAAAAAGTGTAATTCTGCGCAAGAATGTTTATGGGTAAGCTTACCTGATGATGGCTATATTCATTCACATTTGTCTTGGCATATGCAAAAGGCTGGTCAAATAGAGGAAATACATAAACTACTTAATTCCAGCACTAAGACAGGTAAAAATACATGGTATCAAGCACGAGAAAACTTAGGACAAATAGCAGGATATAAAGAAGATATTGAAAGAGCATGGCAATTAGCTAGACAAGCAAATGAGCATAATATTAAGTGCAATCAATCTATAGATATAAAAAATCTTAATTTTGAAATTAGATATGCTTTAATTTTATCTAGCCTTTGTACATTGTCTTACAATATACCACCTGAATTATTAGCAGCTTTAGTAAAAGCTAAAATAAAAAGTGTTCCTTATGCTCTAGCAATGATGCAACATAACCTAAACGACCAAAGAAAAATGCAAGCTTTATTGGCGTTACAACCATATTTAAAACCATACTGGCAAGAAGCTTTTAAGATAGCTCAAGAAACAAAAGAAATTTATTGCAAAGCACAAGCTGTAGCCATAATTGCACCATTTGTAACAGAAAAAGAGAAGAACTTATATCCCATTTTAAGAAATATTTTGAATGAAACACATCAAATTTTTTGGGATAACAATAGAATAGCGGCCACTGGTAATATTGCTAAACATCTTCCAGAAAATGAAGCTCAGCCTATTTTTGACAAGCTACTTCAAGAAGCAGAAAAATATCTAATTTCTGATTCAACAGATAATATAAACGAAATATTGTTAATTTCTAATTTTACTGATAGTTTAGAAAGAAAAAAGCAACTTATCCAAGCCGCTCTTAAAAAAGCTTGGGCAATGGATATAGATGAACAAAGTTGGTATCCAATTTTATTTAGGAATGTAACAGAAGTTTTGAGTTACTTGCCTGAATCACAATGGCAAGAGGAAATAGAGAAGTTATACATATTAGCTTTTGGAACCTTCACTGACACTGAGGTAGAACGCGCTCACGCTTTAATAAGAATAATACCTTATTTGCCAGAACATCTAATAAAAGATATTAAGAAAAAGTTAAATGATAAATTTCCTGAAGTTTATATAAGCTTGTCATGTCGCTTTGCAAAGTTAGGATACAAAGATGAGGCATTAAATATAATTAATTTAATTGACAGTGCTTACAGTAAACTTATCGCTTTTTCAGAAATTGCTCCAAATCTCTCAAAAGATTCCGACTATGTTATTTTTGCCGATATTTTAGAAAAAATAGAAAGCGTTTTATCTAATAATGATTTTTTAACAAAATATAACATAATTTCAAATATAGCTCTTTATTTGCCAGAAAAACTTCTTGAAAAAGCATTAAAAATAGCCGAAAAAATAAATGATTCTTCTAGTCAAGAAAATTTTATTTGTAGCTCATCGTTATATCTTGCAAATTTAGGTGACTTAGAAGCAGCTTTAAATCTCTTAAGCAAAATAAGTGATAGTTTATTGAGCATAAAGACTTCTGCAAAACTTTTAAGCTACATGGACAAAAATAACCAAGAAAAAATATCTAAAGAATTATTACAAAACCTATTAGAAACTTCTCTTGAGTGGTGGCAACTAGAAACTGTTGCCGAAATAATCCCCTATCTATATGAACCTTATAAAACTAGTGTTCTACAATGTTTAATGGCAGGTATAAACAAAGTAGAAGATTTTAAACCTGAACAATGGTATGAGTTAGAGATAAATGAAATTTTAAGCAATATTTCTTTACAGTTAGCTAAACAAGGCTATTCAAAAGAATGTGTTTATATCATTCAACTTATGAAAGATGACGAAACTAGAGAAGACACAATAGAAAGCACAATTAGAAAAGCTGTTAATTTCTTAGGTGTGGAAGAATTAAAAGAGTTATCAAAACTGGCAATGTACCTAGGATTTTATAGGAATAGAGCTTTACAAGTTTTGGCTTGTAGATTTCTTAAATTAAATAATATAGAAGAAGCTCTCAAACATATTATATTAATGCTAGATTGCCTGTTAAAAGTACCGAGATATTACATTCGTGTAGAAGTTTTAAGTGAGGTTGCAGAGTATCTTGTTAAAAATAATCAAAAAGATAAGTTGAATTTGTTAATAGAAAAAGCGTTAGAAAACAACATAAGATTTAAACATTTACTAGTAGCTAAACTTGCAACTTATTTTGAAGAAAAAGAAAAAATTATACTTTCTCAACAAGCTTTGGAAATATTTCAACAAACTTTAAACAAAGCAGCAACTAATACTGAAAAATTAGATCTACTTATATCAATGCTTCCCTTTTTATCAGCTAAAGATAGAGATAAGAGCTTAAAAAAATGTAGAAATATTATTGGAAAAATCAAAGGAAATGTTAAAAATCATTTTAAGAAACATGAATTTATTGATCAATTAATTGAAAGTTTAATAGAAAGTAATTGCTTTGAACAAGCTTTAGAAGCATTAGAGAATATTACAGATATTCAGTCACGCACAGAATCATTGCAACGTTTTTTCCCTTATGCTAATAGCTTACCAGAACAATATAAAACCCAAATTATAACTAAAGGTAAAAGTATTATTGAGAATGTTTATTTTAAAGAATGGCTAGAAGGAAAGGTATTTTCGTCAAAAAATAATCAATTCATTAATAATTTCCTTGAGTTCTTAATAAAAACTAGTAATACCCAAGATGCACTATTGTTGATAAAAAAAATTCAAAAAGAAAGTTTACAAGTTGAACAAATAAAAGAAGTATTTCCCATAGCTTCATTAGAGCTTAAGAATCAACTACTTAATTTAATAAACTCATCTGAACTAAAACAACAATATTTATTACTTTTGGATTTAGCTTCATACTTTCCAATTCCTCTAGATCCTACAACACTGTTGAAAATTACTAAATCTGTTGTAAAAGAAACTCGCCATGAGCATAACAGAATAAACCAATTTTCTAAGCTTGTTAAAAAACTTGTAGAACTGCCTATAGATTTGCTTTATCAAGCTTGGCAGTTAATCTTGCAAGAATTAACTCAAGAAAAACGAGAAGATTTTTTAAAAATTTTAGAAATGTCTTTTCCTATAATAGAAAAATTAGGTGGAGCAGAATTTATTAACGAAACTGCTTTATCTGTTGATCAAGTTGGGAATTGGTGGGAATAAGTTTGGTTAATAACTATCTATTATGTAAAATTTAGTAACTAAAATATTTAGAATTTATCTTCTGTCTCTAACAAATCATCATTTCTGTCGCTTATAAAATCTCCCTAACCTTTAAAGTGCAGTTCATACGCTCTTCTTGCAAGGCAGGTTTGTCGATATTTTAAGTAAAAGGTTATAGTAGTGTTTAACTAGCAATATCTTAAAATTCAAATAAAAATATATGCTTTTATTTAATTCTTCTGCTTTAGCTAAAATAAAGCAATAAAAGGACAACTATGAAAAAATATAAATTTTTACGTATTCTTATTTTAACTCTCTTACTTTTATTTTTAGTTGATTCTGTCCAAATACCAAAGGCACAAAGTAATTTTGAAATTCGTGCAAATTATACAAAAATGGAAACTTCTATCCCTATGCGTGATGGGACTAAGCTATTTACCGCTATTTATTTACCTAAAGAAACTTCTAAAAAATATCCAATAATGCTTCTTCGTACCCCTTATAGTGTCGCTCCTTATGGTACAGATGCTTTTAGAACAAGTCTTGGGCCAAATGAGGAATTTGCTAAAGAAGGTTATATTTTTGTTTATCAAGATGTTCGTGGCAAGTATTTATCCGAAGGTGAGTTTATTAATATGCGACCTCATCAGCAGAAAAAAGATTCACCAAATGCAATCGATGAAAGCACGGACACTTATGACACTATAGAATGGTTGCTTAAAAATATACCTAATCACAATGAAAGGGTGGGTATGTGGGGAATATCTTACCCAGGCTTTTATACTTCGGCTGGGAGCATTGATTCTCACCCTGCATTAAAGGCTGTTTCGCCTCAAGCACCTATTGGAGATTGGTTTAAGGGTGATGATTTTCATCATAATGGAGTGTTTTTTTTACCACATGCTTTTAATTTTTTGTCTTCATTTGGTTTGCCTAGACCTACTCCTACCACTGAATCACCTAAACGGTTTGAGCATGGAACGCCGGACGGCTATAAATTCTTTCTGGAAATGGGTTCTCTTAAAAATGCCAATGAAAAACACTTAAATAACAAAGTAGCATTCTGGGATGAGGTAATGCAGCATGGAAACTATGATGAATTTTGGCAATCAAGAAATTTGCTTCCAAATTTACATAATATCAAAGCGGCAGTGATGACGGTAGGGGGTTGGTTTGATGCTGAAAATCTTTATGGAGCATTAAACACTTATAAGTTTATTGAAGAGCAAAACCCTAATATTACTAATACTTTAGTTATGGGGCCTTGGGTTCATGGTGGTTGGTCGCGTTTTGATGGGGATACTCTAAAACATCTTAATTTTGCATCAAAAACATCTCTTTTTTACAGAGAAAACATTGAATTACCTTTTTTTAATTTTTACTTAAAAGATAAAGGTAATGCTAAGTTACCTGAAGCATATGTTTTTGAAACAGGCTCTAATAGCTGGAAAACTTATGAACATTGGCCGCCAAAGAATGTAGAAACTAAATCAGTTTACCTTCAAGCTAACGGTGGACTTTCTTTTGAGCAACCTAAGGAAGTCAAAAATTCTTTTGATGAATACATTAGCGATCCAAACAAACCTGTGCCTTTTATAAATGGTGTATCAATAGGTATGACTCGCGATTATATGGGCGAAGATCAAAGATTTGCTAGTCAACGAACAGACGTTTTAACTTATAAAAGTGAGCCTCTAAATGAAGATATGCATGTGGCTGGGCCGCTTACGGTGACAATGTATGTTTCTACTAGCGGGACGGATTCAGATTGGATAGTTAAGCTTATTGATGTTTATCCAGATAGTAGAAAAGATATTTCGCCTACTGATGCTAGCTTACCTATGGGAGGCTTTCAAATGTTAGTAAGGGGTGAGCCAATGAGGGGAAAATTTAGAGAAAGTTTTTCTTTACCAAAACCTATGACACCAGGGAAAGTAACTAAAATAGAATTTGTTATGCCAGATGTTAACCATGCTTTTCTTAAAGGGCATAGAATAATGGTTCAAGTGCAAAGTAGCTGGTTTCCTTTAACAGACCGTAATCCTCAAAAGTTTGTTGATATTTATAATGCTCAAGAGTCAGATTTTCAAAAGGCAACTCAACGAGTTTATCACTCTAAAGAATTTAGTTCTCATATTAAGTTTAATGTGCTTTTCTAAAATATCTTAATTTCACAAATAAGTTTTTTTGCAAAAATGAAAAAAGTTTTTTTTGCGCTAATCTGGATTTTACTATTGTCAATATGGCAAATAGCTTTTGCTCAGGTAAATCCAATTTTTGAGAATATCAGTAAAAATCAAGGATTATCAGATAATACAGTAAATGCTTTTGCTCAAGATTTAGATGGTTTTTTATGGGTTGCTACAGATAATGGACTTAACAAATATGATGGGTTTAATTTTGAAGTCTACTCTAGCAACTCTAACTCTCTAAATGTTTTATCTGATAATCGTGTTACAAGTGTATATGTGGACGAATATAACCGGGTTTGGGCGGGTACTTATTCAGGAGGAATAAATTTATTTGACCGTGGGACTAAAACATTTACTAGATTTGGTAGTTTAGAACTAACTCCTAGGATAACGTCTTTTTGCTTAATAGATAATATTCTTTGGATGGCAAGTTCAATAGGTTTAATAAAATTAAACCTTGATAGCAAAGAAATAACTAGCTTTTCACCTCAAAATAAACATAACCTGCCTACAATACCACTTTTTTCTTTAGTGGTAGATAAGCAAAAAAAAATATGGGTAAATAGTCCTTATGGCCTTTACAAATTTGATACTATTTCAAATGAATTTACAAATTATTTAGATATAGATGCACCAGCAAAAACAGTAATTGCAAGAGATTTTGATTGCAAACTTCTACTTCATCCTAATGGCAATCTCTTTATTCCAACGCTATTTCAAGGTTTATATGAGCTAAATACTGTAACAGGAGAAATAATTTCACATTATAAGAAAGATGAAAATAATCCTGATGGCTTAAAAACAGATGTTCTATCAGCTTTGTTGTTATATGATGAAGATACTCTTTGGATAGGCACTCGTTTATCTGGAATATATTCTTTAAATCTTAGTACAAAAAAAGTCATTCACTATGAAAATGATCCTAAAAATCCAACAAGTTTAGCTGGAAATGATATTCACAGTTTATATAAAGATCGCTCAAATGTAGTTTGGATTAGTAATGGTATTTATGGAATAAGTAAATATTCCCCTTATAAAAATAAATTTGAGTTATATCAATACAACCGATTCTCAGAAAATAGTTTAAGTAATAACTATATTCGTGGAATTTGGCAAGATAGGGAAGGTATAGTTTGGATTGGTACACAATACGCAGGATTAAACCGACTAGACCGAAAAACAGGAAGCATAAAGGTTTACCGAAAAAAACTTGGTGATCTTAGTTCTCTAGCTTTAGATAGCGTTTGGGCAATTTATGAAGATCGACAAGGAGAGCTTTGGATTGGTACTTATGGCGTTGCTGAGTGGATTGATGACAAATTAGAGGAGAATTTTGCTTATTTACAAAAACTAGACCGTAAAACAGGCAAATTTATTACTTTTAATAAGGAAATCTATGGAGTAACAGCTATTTTTGAAAGCCGCGATGGTAGTTTATGGGTAGGGGCTTCAAAATATGAACGAGTTATTTATCATATATCCCCTGATAGAAAAACAATTACTCCAATATTTATTAAAGTCTCTAATGAAATTGGCCCTGGCGAAATCCAAGCAATTATAGAAGATAGTTTTGGTAATATTTGGATTGGTACAAGTGATAGATTATTTTGTTATAAACCTAAAACTAACACATATATTATTTATCAATATAACTCACAAAACTTAAATTCACTCCCTAACAATAATGTCTCATCTTTTTTATTAGATAGTAAAAAGAATTTTTGGATAACTACCAAAGGTGGTGGAATCTGTAAATTTAACTATGAAACAAATAACTTTACTCGTATTAAAACACAAAAAACTAAAGAGCTAAATCCAAATGTTTATGCAATGCTTGAAGATAAAAAAGGTTATTTTTGGTTAAGTACAGATAATGGGATTGTTAAATATAACCCCAATAATGAAAGTTTTATTAGATTTGATTTGGATGATGGCCTTCAAGATAGAGAATTTAACCGTCTTTCTTTTCACCAAAACCAAGAAGGAGAAATCTTTTTTGGCGGGATCAACGGTCTTAACATCTTTCATCCTGATAATATTAAAACTAATCCTACTGCACCACAAATTTATATAAGCACAGTAAAATTGCTAGGCACTGATCAGGAATTAAAAAAAGACACCTCAAAGGAAATTTACTTAACCTATGACCAAAATAACCTACTTTTTCAATATATTGCACTAGATTTTAATTCTCCCTCAGATAACGTTTATGCTTATAAATTAGAAGGATTAGATAAAGATTGGACTTTAGCAGAAAAAAAACGCGAAGTCGTTTATAGTAATTTAGCACCTAATGAATATAAATTTTTGGTAAAAGCAGCTAATAGCGATGGTGTTTGGAATGAAATTGGCACAGCAATTAAAATTACTATTTATCCTCCTCTATGGAAGCGTTGGTGGGCATACTTGATTTATGTTTTAACAGGATTGGCTTTAATTCAATATCGCTTTTACTCACTTAAAAAATTAAATACAAGCCTAGAAGAAAAAATTAATAACCGTACAAGAGAATTAGCACAAAGTATTGAGCAGCTAAGAGTTTCAGAACAATCTGCTATTGAAGCTAAAAATCAAGCTATAGAAGCAAATTATGCTAAAAGTGCGTTTTTAGCTATGATGAGTCATGAAATTCGTACCCCAATGAATGGCATAATTGGTATGACTTCACTGCTTGCCAATACAAAAACTAGTGCTGAACAACAAGATTTTATTGAAACTATTCGTGTAAGCGGTGAATCTCTGCTTACTATAATTAATGATATTTTGGACTTTTCTAAAATTGAGTCAGGAAAACTAGAATTGAACAAAGTAGCTTTTAATCTTTTGGAAACCGTTGAGCAAGTAATAGCTTTATTAAAACCACAAGCATTAGAAAAAGGTCTAAAGTTAAACTCTATAACTACTGATAATACTATAACTTATGTGAGAGGAGATTTTACTAGATTAAAGCAAATTTTAATTAACTTAATAGGTAACTCAATTAAATTTACTAATGAAGGTGAAATTATTTTATTAGTTAGCAGCAAACAAATAGATGAAAAAAGACACGAAGTTTATTTTCAAATTAAAGATACAGGTATTGGTATAAGCCCAGCACAACAAGCCAAATTATTTCAGCCATTTACTCAGGGTGATGGCTCAACGACTCGCAAATATGGAGGAACTGGTTTAGGTCTAAGTATTAGCAAAAAACTTTGTGAATTAATGGGCGGACATATTTGGTTAAAAAGTGAATTAGATAAAGGCTCAGAATTTCACTTTACTATTTTGCTTGAGGTTGTAGATATTGCTGAAGAAAAAAAGAAAACTAAACCCAATGAAATACCTAAGCTAGCCAATAGCTTACCGCTAAAAATATTACTGGCAGATGATAATTTAATTAATCAAAAAGTAGCTCTAAAGTTGTTAAATGCTTTAGGTTATAAGGCAGATACAGCAATTAATGGTTTAGAAGTGTTAAGCCAATTAAAACATCAACAATATGATGTAATTTTAATGGATGTTCAGATGCCAGAAATGGACGGTTTAACAGCTACTAAAGAAATCCATAAAATTTATTCAACTCCAAATCGGCCAAAAATTATTGCTATGACGGCTGGAGCAATGGACGCAGATAAAGAGCAATGTTTAGCCGCAGGAATGGATGATTACATTAGCAAACCCGTTGATTTTGATCAGATTATTAATTCATTAAGCAAAATAAAAAATAATAAGCAGGAAAATATAAATAATAATCTATATAGTGTAAATAAAGACGGTGTTAAAACAGATATAGATTCATAAAAGAGATTTGTTAGCAACAAGTTAGGTCAATTAATTATTCAGTCTTTTTATTTAAGTTGGCAAAATGAGTAATAATTTTTTCTGCTAATTTAGTGCCAACAAATGGAGTTAACTCTTGTTGGCTAGCCTCAGAAACCCTTTTTAGTGAGCCAAAATTCCTTAATAAACGCTCTTTTAACTTTTTCCCTACGCCAGGAATTTCTGTTAATTCTGAAGTAAAATCTCTCATTTCTCGGCGTTTACGATGATAAGTTACTACAAAACGATGTGTTTCATCCCTAACCATTTGAATAAGGTGAAGAACAGGAGAGCGTTTATCTAAAATAATAGGCTCATTTTCACGTCCTTTAACAAATAAAATCTCTTCACGTTTAGCAATCGCTACTGTGGGCAAAGCCTCTAGTCCAATAAGTGATAAAGCTCTAGCAGCCGCACTTAACTGACCCTTACCGCCATCAATTAAAACTATACTGGGAAGTTGCTTTTTTTCCTCTAATAATCGGCTATAGCGGCGTGATACAGCTTCATACATTGAAGCAAAATCATTAGCACCTGTGACAGATTTAATCTTAAACTTTCTATACTCACTCTTATTCATAACGCCGTTATCACAAACCACCATAGCAGCAACATTTTCCGCACCTTGAAAGTTTGAAATATCAAAAGATTCTATTCTTTCAGGAAAATTTGGTAACTCTAATATATCTTGTAGCTCGCTTAAAACTATTTTCATGTCTGGTTTTAGCACTCTAAAACGTTGCTCAAAGGAATGTTTAGCATTTTTTTCTACTAGGTCGATTAAGTCGCGTTTTATTCCCTTTTGTGGGTCAACTATTTTTACTTTGGTTTGTCGGCTATTTGTTAAATATTCTTCTAAAAGCTGACGATCTTCAAAATCTATTGGGATATAAATTTCTTGTGGGACATAGTTGCCTAAAGAATAATACTGTTTAAGTGCTTGACCTATAAATTGACTAGCATCAAAAGGCTCGGTTAAATCTTCCCAAAAAAATTCCCGTCGGCCAATTATTTTTCCTTCTCTCATTGTAAAAAGCTGTAGCGCAGCACGGGAATTTTCCCGATAGTACCCAAAAATGTCTATATCTGCTCCGTGAGATTGCATAACTTTTTGCTGCTCACCTAGACGTTTTACTAAATGTATTTGATCCCGATATTTAGCAGCTTGTTCAAAGCGCATATCCTCAGAAGCTTCCAACATTCGGTTTTCTAGGCTTTTTAACAAATCCTGATTTTTATTCTCAAAAAATAGCTTTACGTCTTTTACAGCTTCTTTGTAGTCTGTTTTAGTGCAAAGACTAGCAACACAAGGGCCTAAACACCGTTTAATGTGGTATTCCAAACATGGACGCTCTCTTTTTCCATCAATTTCTATATCACAAGTCCGCAACTGAAAAATCTGATTAATTAGCTTAAGTGTGCTATCAGCTAAGGATGCAGGCAAATAAGGCCCGTGATAAAATGAGCCATCTTGAGTTATTCGCCTAGTCTTTAATACTCTAGGGAAAATTTCATTAAGCGTAAGTTTTAAGTGTGGATACTGCTTATCATCTTTTAGCAAAACGTTATAGCGTGGACGATGGGCTTTAATCAAATTGCTTTCCAAAATTAAGGCTTCTAACTCAGTATCTGTAACAATATATTCAAAATCAACAATTCTGGAAACTAGTTCACTAGTCTTAGCATCTAGCGGGCGGGAAGTTTGAAAATATTGGCGGACACGATGACGCAGATTTTTTGCTTTACCAATATAAATAATATTGTTTTTACTGTCTTTATGTAGATAACAACCAGGACTTTGAGGCAAAGTATTTAGTTTATCGCTAAGTAGATTCATCTATTTCTCTATTCACCTTAAAAGGCTTATGAAAAGCTAACTTGTCTATGTTATATTTACTTTTTTTAATAACTAAGAAAGCAAACAGTTGTGTCAAACAAATTTTTATCAATAATTATTCCTGCTTACAATGAAGAAAAGCGGCTAGGAAAAAGCCTAGACAAAATTGCTGACTTTTTGGCAACTAAAAATTACTCTATAGAATTATTAATTGTAGATGATGGCTCGCTAGATAAAACCGTAGAGTTAGCTAGTCAATATATTGTAAAATTTCAAAGCCAAGGTATTGACCTACGAGTTATTAAAAATCCCGGCAATTGTGGCAAAGGTTATAGTATTCGCAATGGGATGCTTGAAGCAACTGGAGAAATAATGCTTTTTACTGACGCGGATCTTTCGGCTCCAATTACTGAACTAGACCGACTAATTGAGCCTATCAGCAAAGGTGCAGCAGATGTTGTTTTTGGTTCTCGCGCCTTACCTCAATCAAACATTACTATCCATCAATCAACACTCAGAGAAACCGCAGGGCGAACATTTAATTTTTTGATGAAGTTGCTAATGGGACTACCTTTCCAAGATACTCAATGCGGTTTTAAGGCGTTTAACCGCAGCCGGACACGTTGGATCTTTGAAAAACAAAGAATTTACGGATTTGGTTTTGATGTTGAATTGCTTTTTATTGCTCAAAAACATGGCTTAAGGTGTTTAGAATTACCTGTTGTTTGGGCTGATGTCGAAGGAACAAAAGTAAGTATGGCTAGAGGTCTACTAGCCTTTGCAGAGTTAGCATTAATTCGTTGGTACTATTTTTGTGGGCATTATAGTCCATCACATGAACTTGCAGCACGAACAAGTGTTAATCCTCATTAAGATTAAATAACCTAAATAAAATTAATTATGGCTAAAATCCAAGTTTTACCAGATATTATTGCTAATAAAATTGCTGCTGGCGAAGTTGTAGAACGTCCAGCGTCAGTAGTAAAAGAACTACTGGAAAATTCTTTAGATGCTGGCTCAACTCAAGTAAAAATAGAGACTCAAGCTGGTGGTAAAACCCTAATTAGAATAATAGACAACGGCGAAGGAATGTTGCGCGAAGATGCAATGCTAGCATTTGAGCGACATGCTACCAGCAAATTACGTAATATTGATGATTTAGAGCAAATTAAAACTTTAGGTTTTCGAGGCGAAGCCCTACCATCAATTGCATCTGTAGCAAAAGTTAGCCTCCGTACTAAAACTACAGCAGAACTTGAAGGAACAGAAATAGAGATTGAAGGCGGACGGATTTTAGCTGTCAATGATTTAGCTTGGCCAGGTGGAACAGAATTTGAGATTAAAGACCTGTTTTTTAATGTTCCTGCTAGACGAAAATTTCTAAAAAGCGACACTACAGAAAATTTCCATATCTCTAATTTAATAACAAATTATGCTTTAGCTAACCCTCAAATTAGCTTTAATTTATGGCAAAATGGACGAGAAGTAATAGCAACATCTAAAGTAGAAACTCTTAGAGAAAGAGCTTATCAACTGTTTGGCTCAGAATTTATAGAAAATTTAATGGAAGTTCAAGAGCGAGGCGAAATTTCCCTACATGGTTTTGTCTCTAAACCTCAAGAGCAACGTGCATCGCGTGATTCACAATATTTATTTGTTAATGGGCGGTTTGTTAAAGATAGAGTCCTAACAAAAGCTATAAGTGATGCTTATAAAAATGTTATCCCACCTGGCAGTTATCCAGTTGTAATGTTGATGATCGATATAGCAAGCGAGGAAGTAGATGTAAATGTCCATCCAGCAAAAACTGAAGTTCGTTTTCGTCGTCCTTATGTTGTAAGTGAAAGCGTTGCATCGGCTATTCGTGCAGCTTTTTCCCGAACTAAGCCTTTTGCTAGTTTTCCTATAAAACAACAAAATATTGCTACTAAATTACCTGAAATTAAGACTCCTGAAATTTTACAAAATAAACCTATTACCAAACCTGTTGAAGCACCTGAAATTGAAATAGCTCCAACAAAATCAACAATTTTTGATTTACCTGATGTAGAGGATCCTTTTGAAACAGCTTCAACTAAAACAGTTAGCAACCCTCAGTTTGACTTAGATTTCACAAGCGAATCTGAAAAACAACAAGAATTCTCTAAAACTAACAATATTGAAGTCAAAAAAACAGAAATAGCAACTCCTACATTAAAAGATAACCATAATCTTTTAGAAATACTTGCTTCTCCTGCTTGTAGCTATCAAATTAGTCAAACAGAAGAACTTCCTAGCACTAAAGCTATTAAAATCCTAGGACAATTACATAATAGTTATATTGTAGCCATTGATAAAGAAGGTTTGCTACTAATTGATCAGCATGTTGCACATGAAAGAATTTTATTTGAGATACATTTGTCACGAATTTTAGAGCGTAATTTAGAAGTCCAGGAAATGTTAATACCTGAAACTATGGATCTTAGCCCTGCTCAATATTCTGCCTTTGAAATGCTAGAAAAGGAGTTTGAAACTAGCGGATTTGATTTAATGCCGCTTTCAGGTCGTACAATTGCAATTAAAGCTGTCCCTGTGCTTTTGTCTTCATCCAACGCTCGAAAACTAATCTTAGAATTACTTAGTACTGTAGAAAAAGAACGTCGTAACATATCTTTAGAGTATTTTCAACGTGAAATTGCAGCTAGCATTGCCTGTCATGCAGCAATTAAAGTTAATATGCAGTTGACCATAGAAAAAATGCAGTGGCTGATTGACGAGTTAATGAAAACCGATTGTCCAACGAACTGCCCACATGGACGACCTATAATCTTACGTTTTTCTATGAGAGATATTGAGAAAGGATTTAAGCGAATCTAGCAAGCTTAAGCAAAAAGTTATGAGTAATTCTGTCAATCAATTACTAGCATCACTACCTACTGCTTCAGCAGAGCAAAAAGCAAAAACTATTAAAGATCTTGAAACTATTGTTCTAAACATTGACGATAAAGATCTTACTGAAATAGTTTTAACTGATTTATATCAATTAATGTCTACATCCAAAGATTATTTTGACGATGGCTCTACTTACACATCTATTTCTCAATTAGTTTCCCACACATTACATAAATTAAAACATTCAGGAGTAAAATTTTTAGTATTGGTGATTGCTGAGTGTGAGCATCAATTTTATATTCCTGAAAAATGTTATGACCAAGGGTTTTATATAGGTGATTATGCTTCCGAACTTGTTACCCCTAAAAAGCTTGCAGAACAAAAATTATTTTGGCTATTTCGTGATTTTGCTCAAGCGGTTGATTTTAGAGCAGTAGAATTACTAGTCGAAGAAATTTCTAAAATAGATGATTTAGACAAACGCATTCATCTTGTTGATATGCTAAAAACTATTAGAGGTTTTTATAAAAAAGAACATCAACCAGAATTTGATAAGTTAGCAAAAAACCTAATAAACGATTAATAACTAATTCCTAATAAATACTTCCCCTATCTCAGTCATATGACAATTTCGGCAAATATTCTAAAAACTCTCCTGCCAGTTGTGGCAAACACTTCAATAAATAACTTGCCATATTTGGCATAAGCTACTAGTTAAACTACGTATTAACAATTTTAAACAGTATCCTTGTATCTCCTTATAAAAACAGGCTGTTATAAGCGTCAATCTACATCTTATATATTTCATCGGCATAAGTTTTGCCATAAAGCCATACAAAAGCAAAAACAAAAATTAATTATTTTAAGGAGATTATTTTATGAATAAAGGTTCTGTCAAATCTATTAAAGCATTTTTCCTACTAACAATGGTTGGTATTTTATTTTTAAGTCTATTTTCTAGTCCAACAACCACAACAAAAGCTTTTAGTAGCAAAATCAGAAAAGCTAAAAACCCTATCCAAAACAGCTACATAGTAGTATTAAATGATGAAGTTATAGAAAGAAAAGCTAAATTTAACGCCTCTAACACTTCTACAAATTCCCGCAAATCTATCCAACTTCTTGAAGACATAGCAGTTGAAGACACTGCAACAGAAATAGCTCAAAAATATTCTGGTGAAATAACTCACACCTACACAAGCACAGTCAAAGGTTTTTCTCTTAAACTTAGATCAGAACAAGCTGAAATCTTAAGCAATGATCCTAGAGTTAAATATATTGAAGAAGACGGAATGGTTTTTACTTCTGACACACAAGTTAGCCCTCCTTGGGGTTTAGATCGCATTGATCAGCCCAATTTACCATTAAACAACACTTATACTTATAATAGTTCTGGAACAGGAGTAAATATTTATATACTTGATACTGGCATTCGCCCAACCCATAACGACTTTGGCAGTCGTGTCAAAGGTGTTTTTGATACTTCAGGAGGAAATGGAATAGATTGCAATGGTCATGGAACTCACGTAGCAGGCACAGCAGCGAGTACAACTTATGGAGTAGCTAAAAACGCCAACATCTATTCAGTACGTGTACTAGGTCTAAACTGTGAAAAAGGTTCAGGCTCAAGTGCTGATGTAATAGAAGGCATTGATTGGGTAACTCGTAATCATATTAAGCCAGCAGTAGTAAATATGAGCTTAGGCGGCGGCACTAGCCAAGCAGAAGATGACGCTGTAAGACGTTCTATTGCAGCAGGTGTAACTTATTGCCTTTCTGCAGGAAATGAAAATGATAATGCAATAAATTATTCTCCTTCTAGGGTACGTGAAGCTATTACAGTTGGCGCATCAGACCAAAATGATTTTGCTACTGGGTTTTCTAATTTTGGTGATGTGGTAGATATATTTGCACCAGGTCTTAATGTTATCTCCACTTCATTTGCAGGCGATTTTGCAACAGAAGTTCTTTCAGGTACTTCTATGGCATCTCCACACGTTGCCGGTGTTGCGGCTCTTTACCTACAAAATAATCCTACAGCTTCCCCACAGCAAGTTGCACAAGCCCTTATTAGCAGTGCGGTTGCTCGTACATCAAACCCAGGCCCAAACACTACAACATTACTTCTTAACATCCCTGCCACAACAGCCACTAGCCAAGAATTAATCCGCAATGGCGGTTTTGAAACAGGTAGTGAACCTTGGGTATTTACTGACAATATTGGTGATGTTTATGTTGGAACTCCTCATAGCGGCGAAGCTTACGCCTTACTAGGAATTGAAAATAAAGCTTCTGGCATAATGTACCAAAATCTTTTAATCCCAAGCAGTGCTTCCGAAGCAGAGTTAAGTTTTTGGGTAAATATCTCCACAAAAGAAAAAACTTCTGCTGAAAAAGACGAATTTATTGTAGCAATCTATGACTATGACCTAGAAGAATACGTAGAAGTGCTAGCATTTTATACTAATGCCGATAGTAGCAGTAACTATATAGAAACAACAGCAGACCTTTCAAAATATGCTGGCCGTGATATTGCTCTAGTATTTGTGGTTGAAAATGACTCTAAAAATCCAACCAAGTTTCGAGTAGATGATGTTTCCTTAATAGCTAAATAAGTTGTAGATAAATTAAGTAATTGTAGCCTAGTGAGAAGTCACTAGGCTATTTTTATTTTAACTCTTGAGCAATTAATTGTCGCTCAAAAGTTACTTTTACTAGCAATAATACCTTGATTATTACTACTTTACTAAGATAATAGTAAAGCCATGAATCTAGTTTTATTTATTTTATTTTGGCTACTATTTTTATTAGTAATAGCATCTGGAATTTACCATTTACTAAGTCTTTATTGTGGATGGTTATTCTTTCAAAAAACTACTAAGCCTACCTTAGAATTTACTCCACCTATAAGCGTACTAAAACCTTTGCGGGGAGGAGATAACCAAACTTACCAATGTTTGGCTAGCTTTTGCCAACAAGATTACTCTCAGTATGAAATTATTTTTGGTGTTTTAGATGAAAAAGATCCTGCAATAGAGCTTGTTAAAAAATTACAAATAGAGTTTCCTAACAAAGATATTAAACTAGTAATTAATAGTCGCCGCATTGGAACTAGTGCTAAAGTCAGCAATTTAGCTAATATATTGTTGGTTGCTACTTATGACACGTTAGTAATTAGTGATAGCGATGTTTATGCTAATCCAGATTACCTAAGAACAATAATTTTTCCATTATCAGACGAACGAATTGGTTTGGTAACTTCTTTATATTCAGCAACTCAAGCTAATAATTTTTCTGCATTAATGGAAGCAATTGCATTGATGGGAGAATTTGCTTTAGGAGTGCTAACGGCCCGTCAGCTTGATGGGGTTAAATTTGCCTTTGGCCCTTCTATAGCTACTAGAAAATCTGTTTTAACAGAATTTGGAGGATTTGAAGCTATTGCTAACCGTTTAGGCGATGACTTTTTACTAGGTAATTTAACAGCAAGCCTTGGTTATCAAGTTTATCTTTCACCTTACTTAGTCAAAATAAATATTCCTGACTACAAGTTTTGGGATATGTTTTTACACCAACTACGCTGGGCGCGTAGCACTAAATTCCGCCGCCCTTTAGGTTATATTGGGTTGCTATTCACTTTTTCAACAATGCTTTCAATCTTGTTAATACTAGTTGCTCCATTATCTTTGTTAACTTGGGTTGCAGTAATATTTGCTCTGCTAGCTAGATTTTTAGCTGCTTGGTATATTGGCATCAGAAAATATCAAGATGACATTTTAAGAAAATACTTCTACTTGTTACCCATTAGAGATATTTTAAGTTTTATCATCTGGGTAACAAGTTTTCTTAGCAACAAGGTTATTTGGTGCGGAGATACTTATAAATTACAGCATGGAGGCAAGCTTACATTAGTAAAAAAGGCTCAGTAAATACTATTCTTTTACCTTAATTAGATAATAATTTCGCTTTCCTCGTCGCACTACTAGATATGCTCCATGCATTAAGCTATTTTCTGATAACTGTTCTTTAACATTGGTAATTCGAGTATTATTTAAGTAAATTCCTCCACCTTGAATGCTTTGACGTGCTGCGGCCTTGGATGACTCTATTTTTGCATCTACCAAAGCATCTACAAGGAGCCGGCCTGTTGTAAAGTATTCTTTGGGAAGTTCTGTTGATGGGGCTTCTTCAAATACTTCTAATAAAGTTCGTTTGTCTAAACTAGCTAAATCCCCACCAAATAGAGCTTGTGAAGCAGCTTCAGCGCGTTCAAGTTCCGTTTTGCTATGCACTAACTCTGTTAAAGCACTTGCTAAAGCCTTTTGTGCCTCACGCTTTTCTGGCTGTTCTGCTAGTTTTGTAGCTAAATCATTGATTTCTTCTTCGGTTAAGAAAGTAAAATAGCGTAAAAATTTAATCACGTCACGATCATCAACTTGGATAAAAAATTGATAAAATTTATAAGGACTAGTTCTATTTGGATCTAACCAACATCTTGTCCCACTAGCAGTTTTACCGAATTTTTGACCATCAGCATTAGTAATTAAAGGAAATGTAAGTCCGTAAGCACTCTTATGCTCAACTCGTCGGACTAGTTCCATTCCTGCTAGTATATTACCCCATTGATCACTTCCTCCTATTTGCAGGCTACAATTATATTTTCTAAATAAATGTAGAAAATCATAGCCTTGAAGCAACATATAGGAAAATTCTGTATAAGAAATGCCTTGTTCCATTCTATTACGCACAGAATCTTTAGACATCATTTCATTGATAGTAAAGTGTTTACCAACATCACGTAAAAAATCTAGGAGATTAAAGCCGTCTAGCCATTCGGCGTTATCAACAAGTCTAGCTGAATAGTTGCCAGGAGTAAAATCAAGAAAATGTTCTAGTTGTTTACGAATAGCAGCAACATTAGAAGCTAAAATTTCTCGTGAAAGTAAATTTCGTTCGTCGCTTTTGCCGCTAGGGTCGCCAACCAAACCCGTTGCGCCACCAGCAACAGCAATTGGACGATGTCCAGCGCGTTGCATTCTAGCTAGTCCTAAAAGCGGAACAAGATTTCCAGCATGCAAAGAATCTCCTGTAGGGTCAAATCCACAATAGCAAGTAAATTGCTCTTTATTCATCATTTCGCCTAATTCGCGCTCTGTTGATTGATAGATTAATCCTCGCCAGTTTAGTTCTTTCCAAACGTCCGCTTTAACTGTTGACATTAAAATTAGCCTCCAAAATTTTCTTTTTATGATTTGTATTTGTTTAACCTGGCAATTCTAAATCGGAAAGTTGTCTTTCACAAGCAAGCTAGCAAAACTTCTACACCATATCGTTTAGCTTTCATACTATCTAGGTTGAAAGTTTGGCTGATCTTGTCTTGCCTTTAGCAACCATAAGAAAAATAAGCTGTTACAGCTAAACAAGTAACAAGAAAAAAAACTTTGTCCAAAATTTAATTTATCTTTGGCACGCCAAATGCTATTACCAATAACATCCAACCCAAAGGAGTAAGTACAATGAAATCAATTACTAAACACCAATTTGTTACCAGTCTTATAGCTTTATTTATGCTACTAGTTTTATCTACAGACACATTTGCCCAAACCCGACGTAGACAAGCCCGTTGCCAACCAAACACAGTTACTAATTATTACAATAATGATGATTATCGAGATCGTGATAGAGATTATAGAAATGACCGAAATAGTCGTGATAACCGACGCTATGACAACAGAGATTACCGAGATTATGACTATGATGATAGAGATTATCGGGAAAACCGACCTAGTAGAACAAAACATTTAATTGTTGGGTCTGCTATCGGGGCAGTAGGCGGTGCGGTAATTGGTGGTAAAAAAGGTGCTTTAATTGGTGCTGGTGCCGGTGCTGGGGTTGGTTATATTATCTATCGTAATAAAGATAGACGTTAAAGTTTAATGTATTGTTATGTATTTTGTTATGAGTGAGTAAAAATCCTTCTAATTTTTCCGTTATATTTCTCAAATATCCTAAGAGCATTTATCTAATAGCCAATAGTATAAAAACTATTGGCTATTTTTTTTACTTTTACAGGTTTTTTGTCATTAGACTAACAACTAATTGATTAAAGCGTGATGGGTTGGGAAGTTCTGAACCTTCTGCTAAAAGTGCGTAACCTAGTAATAGCTCTGAATAATCCCCAAGAAGTGGGTCTTCTTTGTCTTTTTCATATCTTTCTTGCATTTTATTAAAGATATCGTGTTTAGGGTTTAATTCCATAATCCGCTTTTGTTTAGGCATATTTTTAGCTTGGCGCAACAACCGTTCAAGTTGTGGGCTATAGTCTTGTTCAGCACCAACTAAACAAACTGGTGAAGAGGTCAAACGATTGGACAGACGAACTTCTTTAATATCTTCACCAAGTTTCTTTTGGATAAATTCTAGCAAGTTAGCACTTTGCTTTTGCTTTTCTTCTATCTCTTGTTTAGCTTTTTGCTTTTCTTCCTCGCTACCAAGTTCTATAGTACCTTTACCAATAGATTTTAATGCTTTACCTTCAAACTCATGTAGTGAATCAGCAACCAGTTCATCAACAGTATCAACTAGATAAAGCACTTCATAGCCTTTTTCACGAAAAGCTTCAAGGTGTGGTGAATTTTCTACTACAGTTCGAGACTCCCCAGTTAAATAGAAAATTTCCTTTTGGTCTTCTTTCATACGTGAAACATAATCTTTTAAGGAAGTAAGTTTGTCTTTGTCATTTGAAGACTCAAAAAGCACTAGAGAAACAACTTTGTCTTTATTTTCAAAGTCGCTGCTAATACCTTCTTTGATGGAAGAGCCAAATTCCTTCCAAATTTGTAGATATTTTTCCTCATCTTTTTCCTGCATTTCTTTAAGGGTATCTAAAACTTTTTTAGCCAACCATTTACGAATTTGGGTAATATGGCGGTCTTGCTGCAAGGTTTGACGGGAAATATTTAGTGGTAGATCAGCAGAATCTACAATTCCCTTGATAAATCTTAGATATCTTGGGATTAGTTCTTCGCATTTCTCCATAATTAGAATACGCTTAGCATAAAGTCTAAGCCCCCATTCCGAACCGTGATAATACAAGTCAAAAGGTGCTTTAGATGGAATAAATAACAAGGCTTGATACTCAATTCTACCTTCAGCACGTAGAGAAATATTTTTTAGAGGTTCTTGCCAATCATGAGAAATATGTTTATAAAACTCTGCATATTCGCTTTCTGTTACTTCTGATTGTGGGCGTGTCCAAATTGGCTTCATTGAATTAAGGGTTTTATCCTCAATTACAGTTTCTTTTTTACCATCTTTTTTGGGATTGCCGTCTTCATCTCGTTCTACTTCTTCGCGTTCTTCTCTAGTAACGATTGGATAAGCAACAAAGTCTGAGTATCGTTTTACAATGTTGGAAAGTGTCCAAGTGTCAGTGTAATCTTCAATTCCTGCTTCGCTGTCTACAGCTTTAAGATGAAGGGTGATGCTAGTTCCACGTTTGCTACGTTCTGCTGTTGTTAGAGTATATTGACCATCGCCTACAGACTCCCAAAGAGTAGCTTCTTTTTCTCCTGCCCGGCGAGTGACTAAAGTAACTTTATCTGCTGCCATAAAAGCAGAATAAAAACCAACCCCAAATTGCCCAATTAATTCTGCAAGCCCATTATCTGAACTAGCATTTTTTAATTTTTCCCGAAATTCCTTAGTCCCAGACCTAGCAATTGTACCAATATTAGCAATTACCTCGTCCCGACTCATCCCTATACCATTATCAGAAATAGTTAAGGTACGGTTTTGTTTATCTGACTCAAGTCGAATTTCAAATTGGCTACCATCTTCTAATAATTCAGGCTTGGTTAATGCTTCAAAACGCAATTTATCTATGGCATCTGAAGCGTTAGAGATCAACTCCCGCAGAAATATCTCCTTGTGCGTATAAAGTGAGTTGATCACCAGGTCAAGAAGCTGTTTTGTCTCTGCCTGAAATTGAAAAGTCTCTGCGCTAGCAACCATGAATGTCCTCCTAAAAATATGTAATTGATTTGTTATAGAAAATTAATAAGCAGGATTTTAAGAAAGAAAAATTTTTCTAGCAAGTTACCAAGACCTAAACTTGGTACTAATTGTTAAAAGTGGAGGAAGACGACTTCCTCCACTTTTAGAAACTACAAATTAATTACTAGCAATAAAGTTAACGTATACCAGTTGGTTGATAGAAATAGCCCATAGGTAGCCCAGGGCCTCCAACAATAGTAACTACATCTGTCTCTAAGTTCTTCTTTTGAACTCGATTATTAAAAGTATCTCCAACAAAAACATTACCAGAAGCAGAATATACAACACCACAAGGTTTGTTAACTGTACCAATTGCTGTACCTGGCCCCATAAATACTGTCCATCCGCTATTTCCATTTAAGAATTTTTCTGGCATTGTGCTTATCATTTGAATCCGATTGTTAGCATGGTCTGCTACATAAACTCTTCCTATATTATCTACATAGATTCCATGAGGTTGATTTACTTTACCAACCGCAGTACCAGCCGTTGCACCTGCAAAAATTGACCAAGTACCTTCTGCAATATTGTAAACTTGGATACGGTTATTACTAGTATCACTAACGTAAATACTATTAGAATCTGCACTAACGGCAACGCTAACAGGTTGATTAAACTTACCTATAGCAGTACCTGCTGTTGCACCTTCAAAAATATTAAATACAGGTGTTGCTGTAGCTGCTCCCATTGCTACTTGGATACGGTTATTAAGCGTATCTGCAACATAGAGCCTATCCATATTTTCATCATAAGCTAGGCCATAAGGTTGATTTACTTTTCCAGTTATTGTTCCAGCAGGGGCAATTATTTGCCAACTTACTCCACCATTAGTAGAACGTTGGATTCGATTATTCATCGTATCAGCAACAAAAATAATCATGTCATTAGAGTTAGCAGTAACTCCACGAGGAGCATTAAATTTACCTGCTGTTAACCCAGGGCCATAACCAATCATATGCCAAGTTGCTCCATCATCTGTAGAGCGTTGGATTCGGTTATTTTTGGTATCAGCAGCATAAACACTTAAATGATCTACACCAGTATTACTAGCATAAACCTTAAAAGCAAAGTCCGAAAATATAGTGTGATGAATACCCCAATTAGGATAGCTATGGAAAGGTGATTTGAAATAACCAGGTTCTAGTTGGATATTACCATCACCAGTAGTAGCAAAAAATGCTCTTTTGGAACTAACAATAGCACCTAATCCCATTGGACAAACCCAATATTTACCTGCTGGCAAAGTTAAACCTGGGGTATCAAAAGTAAATTCAACTATTGGGTAGCCATAACCACTTCCTACTTGAGTAAAGCTACTAGAAAGATAAGTTGCTATAGGTGAATCATTAATAGGACGACCTAGAGCATCCATACCCATATCATTATAGATTTCTAGCTGTGCTTGATGTGGGTTTAGACTAGAGTACATTTGCACTGTGATAAAATTTATTTTTGCAGTATTGTTTAGGATAAAATCGTCTGCTGTGCGTGATTCTCCATAAGAAGAATTTACTTCTGAAACTAATCCATCAATTCCATCAAAATCGCCATTATCCCAAATTGGCATACCAAGAACATATTCTTTTTTCTCATTTTCTACTTTAGGAATAATCTTGCCCGTTCTAGGATTGTCTGATACTAGAGGGCTGTTTATTGTTTGGTTTTCTTGAGGTAAAGAATTAGACTGGACTGGTTGAAAAACAATAGTGGTAATTAACAAAATAAATACCGCTAAACAAACAAGCGATCGCGTTATTAAATTAGAGGATCTCATAACCACCTCCTTTTCTCCTTAAGTTAATAAGGAAAAAGTCTTATAGGATAACGCTAACCCATAAGTGTTGGAAAGATTATTAGTAATCCTCTAGCCTTTTAGCTAAGGCTAAAAAGGTTAAAGTTTAATTTGCAAATACCTATAGATATTTACTTAGACATTCGATTAAGTAAATATATACCTGATATGTAGATTTTATTCCTTGTTTGCCCATTTATCAATTTTGTTAGCCGTTTATTTTGCTTTTTAGCTACCAGAAAATTGCTTTGCAAGCCCACTTTCAGCTTTACAAATTTTCTTAGTTAAATCTACTGTCCAAATAGCCGTTTCTTCTTTTCCATTTTTATTAAAAGTTACGACTACAATATATTGTCCTGTTTTATCTGGTGCAGCTACCCAGGTATATTCCTTAATATTTTGCTCTTTTATATATTGTTCTATTTGTTCACCAACACTTAAACCTTTTTTAGTAGATGGAAAATCACTAACAATTTTGATTGCTTTATATCTAGGATTTTCTAAATCAGCATCAGAAATTTGATTTCTTGTAGTAATAACTAAGTAATTATATAGATATACTATTCCAATACTTGCACTAATAAGAACTAAAATAGCAGTAAAAAAAATAGCTATTGTTTTTGTGTTAATTGCCTTTGAAAATAAACTAGGATCTTGATTATTTTTAGTTTTTAGTGAACCTGTAATAGTCTTAAGTTCTTGTTTTTCTTGAAGGAATTTTTCTTTTTCTGGATCAAAAACACAAATTAATTCTTTAACTGTAGCCAAAGCACGTTTAGCGCGAGCATCTGCCCCTAGTTCAACAGCCTTTTCAAGTAAAATTTGTGCTTTATCAATTCTTCCTATTTCCTTATAAAAAAGCCCTAGTTCAGTTTGACAAATAGCCGAGTTTGGATCTATTTCTGTAGCTTTAAGTAATAATTTTTCAGCTTCTTCATTTTCTCCAAGATTGGCTAGTGAGATTCCTAGTTGGCAATGATAGTTAGCTTGTGTGTTGTCTAAACTAATAGCTTCTTTTAGTGTCTGTTTTGCAACTGTATAATTTCCTTTTCTAATTAAGGCTTCTGCTTGGATAAAAAGCTCTTTTGCTTGAATAACATTAGCTAATTTATCTGTTGTGGATTCTTCATCCATAGATAAGTCATTTACATTTTTAGAGTTAGATAGCGTGTTTTCATTGGCATCATTAATACTTACAGTTCCCACATTAATTAAATTTGGGATAACTAAAGCACCTGTGCGGCCAACACGCTCACGTTGTTGTTGTAATTCTGTCATCTTTTCTAGCAAACGAGCTAAAGCATTTAATAGTGATAAAACTGTAGCCTTATAGATAGAATCTGTGATTAAACTACTACCATTAAGTAAGATTTCTTTTCCGTTTTCTCTTACTCGAACCAAGGTTTCTATGCTATCAGGAGTATTTTGCTTACCTGATATTTGTTTAACATAGTTTATTTGACATTCTAAAGGTCTGGAAAGCAGAAGTTTAATACATTCTAAAGTAGCTAACCCTATGGTCATTAGCTGGGATGAAAGATCTGTAGCAGTTGTTTTTTCCACCAATTCGCTACGTTCATTTAAGCAAAGCTCTACTTCAACACGAGATTCATTATCATTAATTGAATGTACTTCTACTTGTTTTAGTTGAATCTGGTTGTTGATATTTTTTGACATTTTTTAGCTTAACTTTTTACCTAGAATAAAATACTAGAAATTTTACTGCTCTACTATAGAATAGCCAAATTTTTCTAACAGAGCTTTGGATTTTTGAGTAGTTAAAAATAAAATGAATTTTTTTGCTAATTCTTTGTTTTTACTACGTGTTACAACAGCCAATGCTTGATCTAAAGGAAAATGCAAGCTCTCATCTACTATTAAGTATTTATCTTTATCATCAACCAAAGAACGTGCAACAAAAGCAGCTTGAACATTACCTGTTTTAGCATATTGCAAAGCCATATTAACATTTTCTGCATAAACAATTTTTTTCTCTATGTTTGACCAAATTCCTATGTTTTGCAAAGCTTGTTTTGCAGCTAAACCATAAGGTGCAAGTTCTGGGCTAGCAATAGCTATTTGCTTAAAGTCAGATTTAGTTAAATCCAGTAAGTCATTAACCGTAATACTATTAGTGTAATACAAAACTAATCTTCCTTGTGCATAAATCTTTTTACTAGAATTAATTACATGGTCTTTTGCAATTAATAAATCTATTGTTTTAACATCTGCTGCCATAAATAAATCAAAAGGTGCGCCGTTTTCAATTTGTTTAGCTAAATTTCCAGTAGCACTAAAACTAAAAGTAGGTTTTAGCTTGGTTTCAGCTTGAAAATCTTTTCCTATTTCTCTTAACACTGCTTCTAAATTAGCAGCAGCAGCAATTGTTAATGTTTGATTTTCCAGCTTAAAATTTTGGCTACTATTACAGCTAATAAGTAGAAAAACTAACACAAAAACTAGTAATCTAAACATTTAGCATCCTTTCAACACTTAAAATTACTTCTAATTTCCCTTGAATTAAAGTAGAACTTTTGGGTATTTTAGGTGGCATTTAATTAATTCTTACCAGTCAGGAAAATCCAAATTCTAATGAGCATTCAAGTTTATGATGATTTAATAGATCAAGAGAAATTAGACACGCTAGCAAACTATGCAAAAAAAGCTAAATATAGTTTTGGTTGGAAATCAAACTCTAGTAAAAAGTATGATCAAGGCCACTTCAACCACATTATAGTTTCAACCAAGAAAAGTGAAGTTGAAGAAGATATTGACCTTTCATTAACAGATACATTTAAAGAAAACCAAATTGTTTACGATGTTTGGAAGAATATATCTATCCGCACAGGCAAAAGGCAATTAGTAAGAGCATATTTTAATTTATATACATTAGGGACAGAAGGTTATATACATATTGATGACCCTAGAGCTAATGAATTAATTAAATTAAAAGATAAAATGCAAGAAACCTCGCTACTTTATTTAACTCCTGATTGGCACCCTGATTGGGCAGGTGAAACCGTTATTTTTGATAATAAAATGGATGTTCTTTATGCAACACTCCCAAAATATGGAAGACTTTTGCAGTTTAACGGCAAATTAAAACATGTTGGTAGAGGTATATCAAGAATTTGTAGAGAACCAAGAGTTGTTTTAGCCTTAAAAACCTACAGAGATATGCCACAAGCTGAAAAAGCTATAAACTTTTTCCAAGAATTAACCATAAATGTAAAACATAGTAAAGATACTTTCTTTAACCACTGTTTTAATATTTATAAAATGCTGAAAGAACAAGGTTTGGAAGAAAATATTTGTTTAGCTGGTCTTTTTCACTCAATCTACGGCACACAATCGTTTAGGAGTCCCTTAAATATTGATAGAGAAACAGTTAAAAACTATATTGGTGATTACGCAGAAAAGTTAGTTTATGAATTTTGTCATATGAATCCACGCTTTCATTCAATAATGACTAATGATAAAAATTTTGATTTTATTGAACATTACCATTTAGCTTGTATTGAGCTAGCCAACCTTGCAGAACAAGCTCCAAGAATACAAATTAAAGAAGGTAGAATAGAATCATTAAAAGAGCTAGTAGCAAATTTTAGAACAACTTAGGGGGATTAACTTAATTGCCTTTTTCCTTCAAAAAGTAGTTAGTAGCTTGGAACATTTATTGCGTTTGACATAAACAAGCAAACTTTTTGGAGGTGTAATTATGAAAAATTTAATTATTAGCGTCTTTTTACTCATTTTGTTAGTAATTACCTCCTCTGCCATAAATGTTAAAAGACTTAATGTTTATATGGCAAAAGGTAAAGATGCCGTCAGTATTTTGGATGATGTCGATTATCAAGGAGTCTTTCAAAACGGCATTTTTAAGGATCATAACCTAACCATAGATACTTCATCAGGAAAACAGGCTTTTTTAGATAAATTTTTTACCAGCAATGTTGTTTATTTAAGCCTACATGCTAATCCTAATAAATGGGTTGTAGCTAGTGGCGAAGTTGTCACAGTAACAGATATAGCAGAAAGCTATAAAATAAAAAAACGCTCTCCTAACCTAGTAATTGTTACAGGTTGTCAAACCATTAAAGATAATGTAGATGAATTAAGCTTTGCTAGTGCTTTAGGAATAACAAATAGCACACCTAAGCGAGCTTACTTAGGATATAGAACAATTACTGTTGGGCTATTTTCTGATAGGTTTTTCCGAGTTTTTCTTGCTACTTGGATGAAACCTAAGGCAGATGGAAATTATCGAACTTTAGAAGAAGCAAGAACCGACACTAAAGACTTTATTAACCGTATGTTGGAACGCCAGTTAGATAAAGAAGGAACAGCAAGACTTGGAAAACTAGCTAGTTTTGCTCCACTAGATCCAAGGGTTGGAGGCTCTTTTCATATTGTAGGTGATAGTAATTTGCGTTTTTCAGACCTATAAAAACAAATATAGCAGGAAAAATATAACTTTTTCCTGCTATATAGTTAACTTAAAATTTCCAAGGCTTAAAATTAAGTGCCGTGTTCCCAACTATTAATATATTCAACCATTTCTGGGGTTAAAGTATCTAGTTTTACTCCAATAGCATCTAGTTTTAAGCTAGCAATTTCTAAATCTACTTCTTTAGGCAAGTTATGAAGTCCTGCTGGTAGTGAGCCTTTATTTTTAATTAAATACTCAACAGAAAGAGCTTGATTAGCAAAACTCATATCCATTACTGATGCTGGATGTCCTTCAGCAGCAGCCAGGTTGATTAATCTGCCTTCGCCTAAAACAATAACGCGATGTCCATTGCTCTTTAATGTATATTCTTCAACAAAATTACGTAATGGACGACGATCTTTAGAAATTTCACCTAACCCAACTAAATTAAGTTCTAGGTCAAAGTGTCCAGAATTACAGACCATTGCGCCATCTTTCATCTTAGCAAAATGTGCTGTGTCAATTACATGGCGATTTCCTGTTACAGTAATAAAAATATCTCCTACAGGAGCAGCTTCCATAATAGGCATTACACGGAAACCATCCATAACCGCTTCTACAGCTTTGATTGGGTCAATTTCTGTAACAATCACATTAGCACCCATACCACGCGCACGCATTGCTACACCTTTACCACACCAACCATAACCAACTACTACTATAACTTTTCCAGCTAACAAAATGTTAGTAGCACGTACAACACCATCTAAAGTTGATTGACCTGTACCATAACGGTTATCAAAGAAATGTTTGGTTTGAGCATCATTAACACCAATAACAGGAAAATTAACTACACCGCTTTTAATCATTGCGCGTAAGCGTTGAAGTCCTGTAGTGGTTTCTTCAGTAGTACCAATAATATTTGACACTTGATCTTTACGTTCTTTAACTAATGTAGCAACAACATCACAACCATCATCAATAATAATTTGTGGTTGATGATCTAGTGCAATATTGACGTGTCGCAGATAGGTTTCTACATCTTCACCTTTGCGAGCAAAAACAGGAATTCCATATTCAACAACTAGCGCGGCTGCAACATCATCTTGAGTTGAAAGAGGATTGGAAGCAATTAACACTGCATCTGCACCACCAGCTTTTAGAGCGCGTGCTAAATTTGCTGTTTCTGTTGTTACGTGAGAACAAGCAACTAGCCGAATACCATCTAGCGGACGTTCTTCAGCAAATCTTTTCATAATTAAATCTAATACAGGCATCTCTCTAGCAGCCCATTCAATACGGGTCTTGCCTTGAGGGGCTAAATTTAGATCGGCTACATCACAATTTGGGACTGTGGAACTAGTCATTAAAAACTTCTCCTTAGTTATTCTTAGTTAATCTATACTTTTGCATCTTTACGTAAGCTTTCGGCTTTGTCAGTTTGTTCCCATGAAAATTCTGGTTCAGTACGTCCAAAATGACCATAAGCAGCAGTCTGGCAATAAATTGGACGTTGTAAATTTAACGACTCAATAATACCTTTGGGAGTAAGTTGGAAGTGGGAACGTACTAATTCAGGTAACAAATCTTCATCTACTTTTGCAGTGCCAAAAGTCTCAACATAAACTGAAACAGGTTCAGCAACACCTATTGCATAAGCCAATTGAACTTGGCATTTTTCAGCTAGTCCTGCTGAAACGATATTTTTAGCAATATAACGAGCCATATATGTTGCTGAACGGTCTACTTTTGTTGGATCTTTACCAGAAAAAGCACCGCCTCCGTGAGGAGCATAACCACCATAAGTATCAACAATAATCTTACGTCCTGTTAAACCTGTGTCACCTTGTGGGCCGCCTATTACAAAACGTCCTGTTGGATTAATTAATAATTTGGTAGCATTATCCATCATTTCTGGGGAAACTTCGTGAATTACTGGCTTAATTACATGCTCAGTAATATCTGTGCGTAGGGTTTCATTTGATACTGAGTCACTATGCTGAGTAGAAACTACTACTGCATCTACTCTGACAGGCTTACCATTCTGATATTGTATTGTTACTTGAGATTTTCCATCAGGCCGTAAATAAGCCAATAAACCTTCTTTACGTACAGTTGAGAGTCTTCTAGTTAAACGATGCGCTAACATAATTGGCAATGGCATCAATTCTGGAGTTTCATTACAAGCGAAGCCAAACATTAAACCTTGATCACCTGCGCCGCCTGTGTCTACACCTTGAGCAATATCAGGAGATTGACGATTCATTGCAGTAATAACCGAACAAGTATGAGCATCAAAACCATACTTGGCACGAGTATAGCCAACTTTTTCTACGGTATCACGAGCAACTTTAACATAATCAATTTGGGCATTGGTGGTAATTTCACCTGCCACTAAAATTAAACCTGTAGCTAATAGGGTTTCACAAGCAACCCGTCCCTTTGGATCATTGCGTAAAACCTCATCTAACACGGCATCAGAAATTTGGTCGGCAATCTTATCTGGATGCCCCTCAGTAACTGATTCAGAAGTAAACAAAAAATTTCTCTTATTGCTCAAAGCGTCCTCCACTAACATATGATAAAAATTAAGGTGAGATAAAAGAGTGCAACCTAGCACAAGCTACGATATAGTGTCAAGTAAACGACGAAAAGATACCGACATATTGCTAGGGCTTTGTTACGTACAAAATAAAACTTTGCTCTTAGTAAATTTATCTTAATCAACTAGCTTACTTTACTTATAAGGTTTGTTTTTATATGAACTTGAGTCGTGCTGATTTATTTAAGATACAACTTTTAACCAATTATCCAAAACCTGGCTATGAAATCTGGTTTAGCATTGTCATTGATCCAGTAAATCAAAAAGCTTTTTGGTTACGTTACACTACTTTTTTTCCTGATCCTAGCTTAAATCTTCAACCAAAATTTGTGCTTTGGGGTTCATTTTTTGATACTAAAAACGCTAGTAACCATACTTATCTAGCTAAAAGTTTCTCTATTGATACTATTTCTATGTCAGGCGATCATTATCAACATCCTAGTGCAACTCTAAGCTTAGATAAACTTACTGGTAATATTGCTAGTGATAAATTTAGCCTGTCTTGGCAGTTATTTTATCAACATCAATTTGAAGCTTTTGATTATGCCCCAAATTTAATTAAAAACTCTTTTCTTAAATATTTTGTTAAAGCTCATAGTGTAGCTTGTTCACCTTTTGCTAAAGTAAACGGAAATATAACTTACAAAAATCAAGAATATTTACTTAATAATGCTAGTGCTGTGCTAACCCATATTTGGGGAAGTGAGCGAATAGAACAATTATTTTGGGTATTTGCACCAATCTTTGATAATGACTTTGAAGGTTGGGGAGTAGAAATTGCTATTGTTAAGGTAAAAACTTTCTTACCTCAAATAACAGTAGTTAAAATACTTCATAATAATAATTTATACTATGATTTATCTTTATTATCTGTTCTATCTGCTAAAGTTAGAATAAATTATCCAGAGCTTGAAATTAAGGCCAGATGTAAAGAGTTTAAGTTAATGGTAAAAGCAAGACTTAATACATCACAAATAACGCCTTATATTTATCGAAATCCTGATGGTAAGCCATTTTATATTGAGCAAAGCGATGTGTCAGAGATTTTTTGTTTAATTGAAAAAAATGGTAAAAAACAAGAATTATTTTCTAAAAATATGGCAGCAGTAGAATTTCATGGCCGTGAGGCTTGGAGCAGTAGAAATTATTTAGACCCTTATTATCAAAAATAGCAAATTCCTACTATTAATTAAAAATAGTAGGAATTTAACATTACTTTAAGTTATTTATTTAGCTAGCTTTCTGGATTTGTGAACCTGTCTTTTTATCACTAACATCTTGGATAGAAGCTAGCGACTCTGGCGAGTTAATTATTTGACGATAACCACAATCTTTAGTAGCACAATAAATTATTTGGCCTTCTTTTTTAGTTATTTTCTCAAATAAAACTGTAGCAATACATTTTGGACAACTATTACTTAAAGGTTTATCCCAGTAAACATTTTTACATTCTGGATAGCGGTTACAGCCGTAGAAGATACGTCCTTTTCTGGATTTTCTAACCAAAATTTCACCGCTACATCCAACAGCAGGACAATTAACACCTGTAGTTTCTTGTTTAATATATTTACATTCTGGATAGTTAGAGCAAGCTGTAAATTCACCATAACGACCTTGTTTTAATACAAGATTCTTACTACATTTTGGACAAAGTGCATCTAGTGGAATATCTGGCTTTTTCTCTACAGCACCACTAGCAATTTTTCGAGTGTTTTTACAATCAGGATATCCTGTACAAGCGTAAAATTGTCCCCAACGTCCTTTTTTTAATGCCATTTCTTTGCCACATTTTTCACATGGCTCATTACTAACGCTTTGTCCTTCTTCACTACTTTTATCAGACTTGGCCCCAGCATCCCTAGTAGCTTTACATTCAGGATTAAGACAAGAAAGATAACTTCCAAAGCGGCCTAATTTTAGAGACATTTTGCTACTACATTTAGTGCAAACCTCATCAGTAATAACACCTTCTTTAGCTCTAGTAATATTTTTTTCTGCCGCAGCTAAATCAACACTAAATTTTCCATAAAAATCACTTAAAGCTTTACGCCAATTTAAGTTGCCTTCCTCAATTTCATCTAGTCGCTGTTCCATTGCTGCTGTATAGCTAACATTAAAAAGCTCTTGGAAATTTTGCACTAATACATCATTTACTACTAAACCTAGCTCTGTAGGCTTAAATTTACCTTCTACTTTTTCTACATATTCCCTACCTAAAATTACAGAAAGAATCTGTGCATAAGTAGAAGGCCGGCCAATTCCCTTTTCTTCTAAAGCTTTTACTAGTGTTGCTTCTGTAAAGCGTGCTGGCGGTTTAGTAAAGTTCTGCTCTGGAGTAATTGTATTAAGCTTAAGTGTATCGCCTTGATCCATTTTTGGTAAGCGTAAGGCTAGTTGATCGTCCTCTTCATCTTTTTCATCTTTACCTTCAACATAAACAGCCAAAAACCCATCAAATCTAAGCACCATACCTTTAGCGCGAAAAACATATTTTGGCCCAGCATTAATATCAACTGTAGTTTCGTCATAAATTGCTGGTGTCATTTGTGAAGCAACAAATCTTTGCCAAATCAATTTATAAAGGGCCAAATCATCTTTGGATAAAACTTTACTTAAAGAATCTGGAGTACGTTGGATAGAAGTAGGACGGATAGCTTCGTGTGCATCTTGAGAACCTTTTTTATTACCATAAACATTAGCTTTTTTAGGTAAATAATCTGTCCCATATTGCTTATTGATAAAACTGCGTACCTCTGTTAGTGCTGTATCAGAAACCCGTGTGGAGTCCGTACGCATATAAGTAATTAAACCAACTGTTTCACCATTTTCTAGCTCAATACCTTCATAAAGTTTTTGAGCTATTTGCATGGTTTTTTTAACTGGAAAATGCAGCTTACGTGCTGCTTCTTGTTGTAATTTACTTGTTATAAAAGGAGGTACAGGATTACGTTTTCTTTCTTTTGTGGTGACTTCAGAAACAATAAAACTTTCCTTTGTAGCTTCATCAACTATTGTTTGGGCTTGTTCTTGATTAGTTATATGAACTTCTGTTTTCTTTACTTTATCAAAATCACCTGTTTTTACTTGTTTTTCAGAGACTTTATAAAGTTTAGCATCAAAATTAGGTGCTTTTTTGGCAGTTAGATTAGCAATAATTGTCCAATATTCTGTTGGCTTAAAGCTAAGTATTTCACGTTCACGTTCTGTTACAAGTCTAAGAGCTACAGATTGCACCCTACCAGCAGAAAGCTTTCCGCCCACTTTACGACAAAGTAGCGGACTAACTTGATAGCCCACCAAACGATCTAAGACCCGGCGAGCTTGTTGAGCATCAACTTTATTTGGGTTTATTTGTCCAGAATGCTTAACAGCATCAATGATTGCATCTTTAGTAATTTCGTTAAACAACACCCTATAAACAGGTTTATTGTTACGAGTGGTTAGTTCCTCTTTTAAGTGCTGACAAATTGCCTCGCCTTCCCGATCAGGGTCAGCCGCTAAATAGATAGCTTCTGCATCTTTAGCAGCCGATTTTAAGTCAGTAACAATTTTTTTGTTGTTTCTTTTTTTAGAATCAGGGATAACTTGATAAGTAGGTTCAAAACCATTTGACACATCAACTCCCAAGCTTTTTTCTGGTAAGTCTTTGATATGACCAATTGAGGCCATTACACGAAAATCTTTGCCTAAATATTTATTAATAGTTTTTGCTTTTGAAGGTGACTCAACTACAACTAATTTTGTCATAATCTCTCTGTATAATCGAAAATGGTTAATTTTTCAGCCTAATCTAATAAAATTTTTCCCTGGTAATTGTTTTATCTTGTTTTTAATTTCTAGTTCTAGCAATGTACTTAAAAGTTGCCCCGGTGCCAAGCCACTACTAGCGGCTAACTCGTCTATATGACGTGTTTGGTCTAATTTCATCAAATCGTAAAGCTTCTGTTCATTTTCAGAAAGTGGTGTTGGCGTAAATAATTCCGCTTGAACATTTGTTTCTTCTATTTTTTGCTCAAGTATTTTAGCTTTTATGCCTAGGGGAAGCTCCTCAACTACATCCCGCCAATGTTGAACTAATTTAGCTCCGTCTTTAATTAAATAGTTTGGGCCAAACGAGTTAGCAGAAGTAATATTACCTGGTACAGCAAACACTTCTCGGTTTTGTTCCATCGCTAAACGTGCAGTTATCAAAGAGCCTGATCTTTCTGCTGCTTCAACCACCAAAACCCCAAAACACATACCCGCAATAATACGATTACGGAAAGGAAAGTTCTGTGGTAATGGAGGAGAACCTAAAGGTAATTCTGACAGCAAACCTCCTGATAACTCTACATCTACGGCAAGTTGCTTGTTCTCTTTAGGGTAAATTTGATCTACTCCATTTCCCATTATAGCTAAGGTTTGTCCCTTAGCTTCAATTGCGGCACGATGTGCAGCAGTGTCTATACCCCGCGCCAAGCCTGAAACTATTGTTATACCTTTACTAGCAAGTTCTGCTGCTAACATTTCTGCCGCATATTGTCCATAAGTTGAAGCTCGTCTTGCACCGATAACTCCTATAGTTGGTTGAGAAAAAGCTAGCTCAAAATTCCCTTTTGCATATAAAACTAAGGGTGGGTCAGCAATTTCTTTTAGTAGCGATGGATAATTTTCATCTGCTAAAGTTATTGCCATAGCACCTATAGCTTCTAATTTTTGACAATGTGCTTCTGCTTGAGCAAAAGTTTCTCCTGATAAAATAGTTTCTATAATTTCTTCTTTTAGCTTAAAACTTGATAAATCCTCATAGCTAGCTCTAAAAATTTCCCCTGGTTTTTGCCAGTGTCGCAACATTTGGTAAGCAGTACGAGAACCTAATCCTTTTACAAGGTTTAATGCAATCCAGTCTTGGACATCGTGCCGCATAAAATCCTTTCCCGACAAAGCCAAACCGGTTGATGAAGATAGCACGCGGTTTTTCTTTGCGTCAATAATTAATAGTTTAAATTTGCAGTTAAAGAAGTGATAACAAATGAAGTTATTACTAATAGCTAAAAGATATCGAGGTAGATTCTTTTAGCTATTAATTAATTTGCTGGTTGATGTTGGTGTGCATGATAAGAACTACGTACTAACGGGCCAGATTCGACATAACGAAAACCCATCTCTAAGCCTACTTGCTTTAGTTCAGCAAATTCTTCTGGGGTATAAAAACGCTCTACAGGTAAATGGCTTTTAGTAGGTCTTAAGTATTGCCCTAATGTTAAAATATCGCAATCCATCGCCCGTAAATCTTTCATAGCTGTATGTAGCTCTTCTATTGTTTCCCCTAAACCACACATAATGCCGGATTTAGTTAAAACAGGATACTCACTACTACGATAGGTGCCAGCCTGTTGGATTAACTGCATTGTTTGCTGATAATTAGCATCTGGTCTTACTCGTCGATAAAGCCTAGAAACTGTTTCAGTATTATGATTTAGTACATCAGGACGAGCTTTCATTACTAAATCTAATGCCGCCCAATTGCCTTGAAAATCTGGAATTAGCACTTCTACTTTACAATCAGGATTTAGTTCTTTTACCCAATTTATTGTTTCAACAAAATGACCTGCTCCGCCATCAGATAAATCATCCCGATTAACTGAAGTGATTACAGCATGTTGAAGTCCAAGTTTTTTTACAGCTTCTGCTACATGTCTAGGTTCTTCTTCATCAACAAAACGTGGTGCACCTTTTGTAACAGCACAAAAACCACAATGACGAGTGCAAATATCCCCTAAAATCATAAAAGTAGCAGTACGATTGCTAAAGCACTCAAAGATATTAGGACATCTAGCTTCTTGGCAAACAGTATGTAAACTTAAGTCTTCTACCATATGGCGGACAGACTGAAAGTTTTCTGCTGTGCTAAGTCGTATTTTTAGCCAAGGTGGTTTTGGCCCGATGGGTGCGCTACGGCTGGTAAAACCTGTTTTTAAAGTATTTGTTTCTAATGAAAGGACTGGTAAACTTTTTTTTGTGCTACTCATAAAATAAATTATAAGCTTCAAAAATTGACACGCAACTTAACCAAGCATTATCTTGGATTATCACAAAAAATTAAGTAATTTCTAACAACAACTTATTTAGCAAAGATGCAATAAAATCACTTTTCCTGCTAAAGTTTTTCCTTAAAATTCGCTTTATTTTCCTATCTCACGAGCCTGGCGATAATATTCTGCTGCTTGATTTTCTTCTCCCATTCCTTCATAAAGCTCGCCAATATGTTTTATTACCAAAGCTTCTTTACTGCGATCACAGCCTTTTTGACAAACCTTTAGAGCTTGCTTTAGATAACCAAGTGCATCTAGAGGCAAGTTAACTCGATAATAAACCATTGCTAAACTATTAAGTGCTATGGCTTCGCCTTGCCAATCTCCAATTGCTTGATAAGATTTCATTGCCTGCTTATAAGAACTAATTGCTAATGAAGAACGCATATCTTCTGCGTAAATATTACCTAAGTTATGTAATGCTATAGCTTCTCCATTGGGTTCCTTTATTCGTCGATAGACATCAAGTGCTGAACGGTGTAAGTCTGTTTGCAAACGTTTAGTTAAAGTAGGCATACCTAAAGCAGCAGCACTAGCTATAGATTGAGCTTCGCCTAAGCCATCTCCAGCTTCTCTATACAAAGTTGTAGCCTGTTCATAAAGAAAATAAGCCTCATCCGCATCTCTTTGTGTACCATTCTTAAAAATCCAGGCGCGGCTATAAAGTTCTTGTGCTTGGGCGCGTTTACGCTCTGATAAGTTTGGAGACTGTTTAACAGGCAAAGAAATCTTATAACTAGCATCTCCTCCACGAGATGAAAGAACTTCTACTAACACCTTATATTTGCCTGTGTTAGCAGCTATTCCCCGCCAAAGTTCTGGCCCATAAGCACCACTATAACTATCAACAATAGCAATCTTCTTTCCTTCAGGGCTAATTATGCTCATTCGGGTATCGCTACCTTGTTGCTGACAAAGTATTTCTATATATTCACCTTTAGAAAACTCAAATTCATAAGAATGAATAGGTAAGGAATTTTCCTTTACGCAAGAAATAGGAATGGTTAACACTTGACCTATAGTAAGTAAAGTATTTTGTTGGGCAGCAGCTTTAATATTACATATAAATACTATAATAAAAAACAGAACAACACTGGACAAATAGGTAGATAAAGATCTTTTAGATCGCATAATCCCCCTTTCACCTAAAAAGAAGACAACAGCACTTTTGGTTAATGGTTTGTTATTTATAACTATGGTTTAATTAATTAGTTATAGATAGTTTTTTGTTGTTAGACTATTTTTCGGGGACAGATAAATGTTAAGATCTAAAGCAAAAAACTGCAACAACTACTAGAAAAATTTTTTAAGTTTTTGGAGTGTTCATGTCCAAACGCCGTAAAGGTAGTAAACTTCTAGGTCAAACTCTTGCTAATAAATATTTGTTAGAAACAATTATTGGTGAAGGCGGGTTTGGTACAGTCTTTTCTGCTAGAAATATTGAAAATAATCAAAAATACGCTATTAAAATTTTAGATCTAAAAACAGATTCTCTAGTAGACCAAGAAAAAGATCTGCAATACTTCCAACGCGAAGTAGGGATACTTTCACGTGTTCAGCATCCAGCAATCGTTAATGTTTTTGAAGTTGGTGTTTTTAATGAAATCCTACCTTATTTAGTAATGGAGCTAGCTGAAGGTGATCTACTAAGTGATATTTTAAGAACAAAAGGAGCATTTTCTTTAGAGCATTTTTTAAGTGTATTTACTCAACTTTGCCAAGCTGTTGCAGCAATGCACAAACAAGCAATTATTCATCGAGACTTAAAACCAGAAAATATAATTATCAATAATAATTCTGGTAAAGGTATAGTTAAACTACTGGATTTTGGGTTAGCTAAGTTAATTGGTGGAGAGAGAGAAGAAAAATGGCTACGTACTTTAACGGGTCGTGGAAAAATTCATGGAACGATTTTTTATATGTCTCCTGAGCAATGCGAAGGAAAAAAATTAGACCATCGGACAGATATTTATAGTTTAGGGATTTTGGCCTATGAAATGCTAACTGGTCAACCTCCTTTTCATTCTGGATCAGCTTTGCGAGTGATGATGATGCACTTAGAAACACCTCCCCCGCCAATAAGATCTTTCCGAAAAGATATTGCTTTAGAACTAGAAGTAGTCTTACTTAAAGCTTTAGAAAAAAATTCTGATGAGCGTTATAGCAGTGTAGAAGAGTTTATTTTAGAACTAGAAAAAGCTATTAGTCTAACAAATAAGAATTTAGAGCAGTACCAAGCCTTAGCAAATCCTTATTCTCCAAGTCAGACAACTACAATAAACTTAGCAGAAGATAAAACAACATCTGAAATGGATATAAATTTACTTCGCCAAGAATTACAGCAATCAGAAGTTTTAATTAAAAAGCAAGTTTCAACAGAGCCGGAAAAAAAACCTCAAAGCAATCTTTCACAATTAATAGACATGTTTAATAAAATAAAATAGGGTAGACAATGCTACCCTATTTCTTAAGACAAATTTTCTAAGTTAAATCTATTTTATAGACCTAAGACATTGACTAACTCTTGAACTGAAGCGGCAGATTTTTGTAAAGCAGCACGCTCATCTGTAGTTAGGCTTATTTCAATTACCTTTTCTACACCGCGAGAGCCTAATTTTACAGGTACACCAACAAATAAATTGCTAATTCCATATTCACCTTCTAGGTAAACTGCACAGGGAAGAATTTTCTTTTTATCTTTCAAAATTGATTCAACCATTTCAACTGTAGCAGCAGAAGGAGCATAATAAGCAGAGCCTGTTTTTAAGAGTTTAACAATTTCTGCTCCACCATTGCGGGTGCGATCCATAATTTTATCGATGGTTTCTTTAGGTAAAAGTTCAGGAATTGGAATACCTGCACAAGTAGAATAGCGTGCTAGAGGTACCATAGTATCTCCATGACCACCTAACACAAATGAATTAATGTTTTCTACGGAAACATCCAGAGCTTCAGCTAAAAAGCAACTCATACGAGCAGAATCTAACACACCAGCCATTCCCATAACTCTATGTTTTGGAAAACCAGAAGCTTTATAGGCAACATGGCACATTGCATCTAATGGATTAGAAACAATGATCAAAATTGTGTTAGGAGAATATTTAACTATTTCTTCTGTTACTGATCTAACAATATTTTTGTTTGTATTGATTAAATCATCACGGCTCATTCCAGGCTTACGAGCAATGCCTGAAGTAATAACAACTACATCTGAATCAGCAGTTTCTTTATAACCATTACTACCAATTAAGCGGCAATCATAACCTTCAACTGGAGCAGACTCAGCTAAGTCTAAGGCTTTGCCTTGTGGCATATCTTCAATAATATCTACTAAAACCACATCAGCTAATTCTTTGTCTACTAAACGTTGTGCTAGTGTTGCACCAACATTACCAGCACCAACAACAGTTACTTTTTTTCTACTCATAAAATTCTTTGCCTTTCCCTAATTTACTTAAATTACATATTTGCGATAATTGCATCTGCAAATTCACTAGTTTTTAACTTAGTCGCGCCTTCCATTTGACGCTCTAAATCATAGGTGACTTTCTTTTCTTGAATGGTTTTAGTAACACCATCAATAATTAAACGACTAACTTCTTGCCAACCCATATGTTCAAACATCATTACACCAGAAAGAATTACTGAACCTGGGTTAATTACGTCTTTATCAGCATATTTTGGTGCTGTTCCATGAGTAGCTTCAAAAATAGCAGCAATGTCACCAATATTTGCACCTGGTGCAAGCCCTAGCCCGCCTACTTGAGCAGCACAAGCATCCGAAAGATAATCACCATTAAGGTTTGGTGTAGCAATTACTTGATATTCATCTGGGCGAATCAAAACTTGTTGGAACATTGAATCAGCAATGCGGTCATTAATCATTACTTTGCCTTCAGGAACACGTCCATCATGCTTACTATAAACATCATCTTCAGTAATTACTCTATCAGCAAATTCTTCTTTTGCCAGTTGGTAGCCCCAATCACGAAAAGCACCTTCGGTAAATTTCATGATGTTACCTTTGTGAACTAAAGTAACTCGGTTTTTACCTTGAGCTAAAGCATAGTTGATAGCGCGACGAACTAAACGTTTAGTTCCAGTTATAGAAATAGGTTTTATTCCAATACCGCTATCAGGGCGCACATTATAGCCCATTTCCGTAAGTAGATTTAATACTTTTTGCACTTTCTCACTACCAGCAGCAAATTCAATTCCTGCATAAACATCTTCTGTATTTTCACGGAAGATTACTATATCTAATTTTTCAGGATGTTTTACTGGAGCAGGAACACCTGTAAAGTAGCGAACAGGTCTAACGCAAGCATAAAGATCTAGGACTTGGCGTAGAGTTACATTAAGACTTCGGATTCCCCCACCAACAGGGGTTGTTAAAGGGCCTTTGATTGCAACACAAAATTCTTTAATTGCGTCAACAGAATCTTGTGGTAGCCATTCACCAAATTGAGTATAAGCTTTTTCACCAGCAAAGATTTCATACCAAACAACACGACGTTCATTGTTATAAGCTTTTGCTACAGCAGCATCAAAAACTCGGCTAGAAGCTTTCCAGATGTCTCGACCAGTACCATCCCCTTCGATAAAAGGAATAATTGGATTATTTGGAACATTTAAGTTGCCATCAGTGATTGTTATTTTTGCCCCATCTTCAGGAACAGGTAGGCCATTATAAGATGCCATAAAAATTTCTCCTTAAAAATAGTCGGCCAAATTATGGAGTGTTAAAGATCGCAGAGTTTACCAATCACTAACTATATCTGTCAAGTTGTCAAACACTTATACCTAAAGTGACACTCCACACGCACTGAAGTGCGATGGCTTCTTTTGTACGAAGCCGAGACTTCTATGTGGTTACTCAGGGATCTTAAAGCGAGCCGGTGTAGGCGATAGCGAAAGTCCTTGCCCCGTGAGAGCGACCTCATTGCTATCGTAGTAGACTACGGCTGATCTGGGCGGTGCCACTTGCCCGTCTCCCTTGTCCTGCCCTTCGGCGGTATAGAGAAGGGAAACACCTGCCTTTTTCAAAGCAGGCTTTTTGAGCGAAACTTCTTTATTAAAACGAGCAAATAAACGTAAGCCTATGTTGTTTGCTGCATTCAAGTCTGCATTACCACGATGACCATTTGGACAAGTAAAAAGCGGTGCGCCTGCTGTGTACTGATTAGCTTCTTCATTTCGGTTATGACGTGCTACTTCTTTTCCACAGTATGCACATTGTCTAGAAGTATTACGAGGACTAACACGCGAGGTAAGTATTCCTAATTCATATGCTTTGTAATGAGTATAATGGTATATTTTTCCCCTTAACCAATAGCTACGTTTTTCATTTCCACGACGCGAGTATTTGCCTTTTTGTGGCTTAAAATTACCTAAATGCTCAAACACTATTACTTTAGCTCCATACTCACTGGCAAATTCTACTATTCTACGGCTTACACGGTGTGCTTCGTAATTGTCTAAGTCCCTTATATACTTCCATTGCTTCTTATTATCTTGCTCGTTTTTACGTAAGGTAGCAGTCTTTCTCCTTTTCTTTGCCACTCTACCTAAAGCGCGCTTCCTACGGCCACTACTAGCTTTTCCTCCCGCTATAAATCGTGAGGCTAGAGGTGTGCCGTCGGCTTTTAGTATTCGGCATATTGCTAAATTGTTGTTAATGTTTAAGTCTACTGAGCATATTACTAATTCATTTTCAGTATCCTTATTTACTTGATTTTTTATACTTTGAACTTTTATTTTTTTCTCAAATGAAATGTGTAGTAGTATTTTCTTTCCTCTTAATACTAATTTTGGACTTACTTGTTTGAAGCCTATAGGAAAGTCTCTACCTTTCATTTGGTATTTAACCCATATCCAAGACTCTCCTGTATATAGCTTAAGTAAAACATATTCTTGGTTTATTATTTGGTACATTCCTAAATAATAAACTGGATGTTGGTTAAATTCCTTTGGTGGTTGGGGTGGTCGTTCGCTAAATTTCTTCTTTCTGTAAAAAATCCTGTGATAGTTGGATGCCATAAAGTAAACTCTTGAGAGAAAAAAACTCAGGAGGATGAAAAATGGCAAAGATAAAAATAATGCTAGAAAATAAAGAAGGCAAGCAAATAGGGGAAATGCAAGAGTATGAGTTGGAAGTAGGGCAAGGAAGTTTGTTAGAAATAGAGGCAGCAGTGGAAAAATTCAAAAGAAGCAGTTTGCCAAAAATAGAACAAGAGTTAATGATAGAGGCACAAGAGCAAGAAGTAAAAAAAAAGCGAATTAAAACTAAATGGAACAAGTGAAATAGAAATCAAAACCCTACATGGAAAATTTAAGTTCAAGGTACAAAGGTTTGATAACGGAGAAGATTACTTAAGCATAACAGGGCAATGCAAGAATGGATACGTAAGTGATGGATTGGCAGAATACGCGGCATATTATAGTAATCGCTTGAGTTATGAAGAAGTAGAAAAATTAATCAAAAGAAACACAGGACAAAAGTTGTTAAGCGATCAAGGGATATGGTTAATGGTAAAAGCAAAAGCAGAAGAGATAAGCCAAGCCCAACAACAGATAGTTACTCAAAGATTAAAGAAAGGAAAAATGCCAAAAATAGAAACACGAGTAAATATTTATGATGCAAAAGCAGAAGAAGTGTTGATATTTGATGATGGGATTATAGTTAAAGAACAAAAAGCCAAACGAGATGGCAAAGAAGTTGAGCAAAAAACTAGAGTCAATACAGATATAGTAATGTTAGAGCAAAAAGATGGCTCATATCGTTACCTAATAGCAGGAACTGATAAAAAAGCAAATGAATTAGTAAGTTTAGAAGAAGTAGTAAAAAGTGAGCTAATGATTGAGTATTCAAGGCGCAGATCTGCCTTACCTATAGTGGCAATAACAGATGGGGCAAAGAGCATTCGTAATAGTTTGCAGCTAATTTTTGGCACAACAATTACTATAATCTTAGATTGGTATCATCTTGAGAAGAAGGTTTATGAGCTTTTTTCTATGATTGGACGCAATAAAGAAGAAAAACTCCATCATCTGAATTTTATTTTTCCCTTATTGTGGAAAGGTCACATTAGTGAAGTAATTTTTTATCTTCGCAATGAAGTTAAGGCTAGAAACTCTATAAAATTAGAAGAGTTGATTTCTTATCTTCTTAAGCACAAGGCTGAAATTATTGACTATGAGCGTCGCAAGCAGGCTTCTAAGCCTATTGGCTCTGGTCGTATGGAAAAGGGCGTTGATCAGGTTATTGGCAAACGCCAGAAAGACAACTCTATGTCTTGGTGTTCTTCTGGTTCTAAGTCTTTGGCTATTTTAAAGGTCGTTGAGCTTAATGGTGAGTGGGATTCTCTTTGGAATCTTCCTTCTATTGCTGCTTAACCACAGGATTTTTTACAGAAAGAATTTCTTTCCTTTAGCTTGAGCTTTTTCTTTCTTTTTGTGCCAACGTTCTAAATTCGAGTGAAAAGAGCGAGCTTGTCCAATAGCTGCATTTATTGCACTTCGGCGAAACATTGCTGGCAGTTTCCAAGGTAATGGAAACGCTGGTGTTGGGTTTAAGAGTGTTTCTACTGTTAGTTTTTCTAATTCTGTTAGTAATGGCTTTGTGGCTAGCTCTAATAGTCCTTGGTGGTCTTGCAGCAACTCAAAATAAAACTTTATTGCTTCATTGTAGAGCTTGCGCGTTTGTTCCACTTCTTCTACTTTATTGCTTTCTAGTTGTTTTATTATTGTTTTGTTTGCTGCCATTTTACTATTTTTCTAGCTAATATTTACTTGATATTATACCTTCTTATATTTCATTTAACAATCTTTATTTAACTTAATTTTCTTAAAAACTTCTGGCTAAAGTTAAAGAGAAACCTGCCTATCTACCCACGCTAAAGCGCGATAGCTTGCGGCAGGTTTTTATCCTCTCATTAGGCACTAAAAGCATATAAAAACTTTAGCCTTGGCAACTATTGCCAAGGCTAAAGTTCTTGTTAGATAAAACTAACTATTTTTTATTCTTGACCACTACAACCACCACAAGCTTTGTTATCAGCACCTAAAATAAGTTGGTTGAAAAATTCACAAAATTCTTTTCTTAGCCCGCTTTGTGTTGAAATATTTGGATCTAAAACTTGATGAAGGTCTGCTTGAAGGCTGTGACGAGGCCAGTTTGGTAAACTTACTCCATTTGGATCACCTGTTTTAGCAAAGTTTGTCCAGTATTTAAGCATAGTTGAGGCCAACTGTCTTTGGCCCGGATTTGGTGGAATGTTAAGGAAATTATTAAAAACAAAAAGTAACTCTTGCCCGTGAAAAGCTCCAAATTGTTTTGTTTGTGGAAAATCAAATACATTTGTAAAGCTATAAACATAAGTGTTAGGTTGATTAACTGAAGCCATAAGGCCAGCCCAACGAGAGGGACAAACAAAAGTTATATCTGTAATTATTGCATTAAAAGCATTTCTTGGACTGCCAAAATCTTGTATAGGATATTGTTTTAAGATTTCTTTGCTAAAGCCTGGAAAGAGAGACTTTACAGCCTTACGATAACCAGCTTTTGTATCAACTGACAAGCCAACTGTAAATATTGTGCCTTCATCTTTATTTGTCCCAATCATAATTGGCACATTGTTATGACGGTTATTTTGTATAGCAATTATTGGACTTTCCTTTAAGACATAGCCATCAACATTTGGCCCGTAAACTGTACTTCCATCAAATCTATTTAAGACCCCTGCTTCGCCCGTAAGAATCTTAAAAATATCTTCTGCCGCTTTACTTCTTAAACATGCTATTGGGTCAGAAGACCTATCACAACCTGCTTCTTTGACAAATTTTACTCCAAATTCTTCTGCGCTTTGTACTTGTGAAGAATTAGCTGGGTCTTTCAATGGGACATTAACGCCAAATCCACCACTTTCAACAATTGCACGATGGAATTTTCCGGCGGCTAGTGGCGAACCGACTAAACAAGACACATTTAACCCGCCAGCAGACTCACCAAAAATAGTTATGTTATTGGGATCACCGCCAAAGTTAGCAATATTGGCTCTTACCCAATCTAAAGCCATAATTTGGTCTAACAAACCATAATTACCAGAACTACTATTTTTATCTTCGCTGCTAAGTTGGGGATGGGCCAAAAAGCCTAGTTGGGCTAGGCGATAATTAATTGTTACAATAATAACTCCGCCTTGTTCTACCAAATTTTGACCATCATAAAGAGGATTTATGCTTGAACCTTGGACATTTCCACCACCATGAATAAAAAACATAACTGGGCGTAAAGTGCTTTCTTTAGTCTTTGGTGTCCAAATATTTAGCGTTAAACAGTCTTCACTGCCCATAAAAGACCTTGTACCGCCTAAAATATTTCCGTCCGGCGGGCCAAATTGACAGCAACGCTCACCAAACTTAACTGCATCTAGTGTTTGCGCTCTTGCAATAGCAGGTTGGGGAGCTTTCCAGCGCAAATCACCAACGGGGGGTTGTGCATATGGAATACCACGAAAAACAATAGTATTTGTTAGTAATTCTCCGCGAACTAATCCTTGTTCAGTTGTTACAGGCTCGCTTAAAACCTGTGCATTAGCATTAGTTAAAGAGTAGGCAAAAAGTAAAATCAATAATAGGAAATAAATAGGTAATTTTCTTAACCTCATAAAATAGTCTCCAAATTTTTTATTAAAATTTAATTAAGGAAGTTTTGCCTATAAGACCAAAAGGCAATAAAAATAGTTTTCTTTATTTTAGGATTTTTGGAAAACTTTGGCAGATTACCGCAAAAGCGTTTTTAAAAATTTGAAGAAAATCGATATTGTTAATGTTAGGATTTTTATTTTTGAAAGGAACTATTTTAATGAGTCAAGCAGAAATTCGTTATTGTGTAATGTGAAACTATTATCCTTATGCTGCCAGTGTGGCACAAACCTTAAAAGATAACTTCGACTTAACAACTACTCTTACCCCAGGAAACCGCGGCGAATTTACAGTTTGGATTGATAATAAAAAAATAATTGAAAAAACTGGTGATGATTTCCCTCCTGAAGATAAAATTGTCTCTGCTGTAGGTCAAATCATAGCGTAATTTTGTGGTCTAAATAATTGTCCTGCAACTAGGTTTTGACAATTATTTTTATCAAAATTTAGTGCAGGACAATCTTAAATATTTAGTTATTGTTCGTTAAGGTCTTTGTCATAATGTAAATGCTTGATTTTTAGCTTGCTAAGTGGAATGGTTGACAGTTTTTTATTATCCGACTCATTAAGATAAAGTGCAACATATTGAGAAATATGCGGATTAGAAAGCCCTCGTTTTGCTTTTAGGTAAGTAATAAAATCTTGCTCAAACCAATCAAAAATTTTAGAAAGATAAAGTGTGTTGCTAGCCGTATCTACACGCACATTATCGGCACTATTAATAAACTCTGTAGCAGCTTTTTCTAACTCATCTTCTGTTTTATTTTTAGCAATAGCTCCTTTTTTAATTGGAGGACAGCTATTTGCACCACAATTAATATAAAAATGTATTCTAGGGTCAAGAAATTGTTTTCTAATAATTTCGTGTTCTAAATAATTTAATGAAATCTTGCGCCCGCCTAAAACAATGTCTTTATCCTTAAAATAGCCTAACTTACTCCAAAGCACGTGTTTATCAGGATAGGCATTAGCAGCATAAAACATTACTAAAGCATTATAAGCCGTTAAATAGTAGCGTTTCTTTTCTTCTGGGCTAGGAAAAAGTTCTGGGCTATTTTCAGGACTAATTTTAGCTAGCAAATCTATAAATGCTTGTAAAGTTGAGAGATTAGCCTTAAGAGCTTTATAGTCAACTTGTCCACGCTCATTAACATATGTTTGTGTGACTTGATCATAAATTTCATAAGAAAATGTTAAAGGTTTGTTGTCTACTTTGGTTGTAGTTGAAGATAAAGCTTTAATTTGCAGGCTAAAAGTTAAAAAAAAGGTAAATAAAATAGAAAAAACTTTCTTTATCATAAAATTGAAGTTCTCCACTAAGTTTATACCTTTTATAATATGACAAAACTGTAGTTTATTCCTTCACTAGTTGCCAAATTTTATATTGCATCCCAGTTATTTAGTATAACTTGAATGTAGTGTTGTAGTTGTAGATTTTTTTCTACTGCTAAAGTTTGCTCTAAAGCTTGTTGTGCTGCTTTTGTATGAATTTTATCTAAAACACGGATAATGTTAGTTTTAATGATAATATTTTTATCTTCTAATAAACTTCTTGCTAATTTGGGGACTGCCACATCACCTATTTTTACTATTGCATCTAAAGCAGGATAGTAGTTTTCTGTAATGCTATTTTGATCAATTGTGTAATCTAAATTATTTACTAGTAAATCTAATGCGGTAATAGCTTTTAGCTCACCTAATAGATAAACCGCTTGATAGTAGGTTTTATATCTAATTTCTTTTTGATAAGTGAGTAACTTTTTATCTTTTAAGACTTTTGCTAAAGCCTCTATTACCAATTCTTTAGCTTGGTTTGACTTGCAAGCAACTTCTAGTAAATTATTTGAGCCAATATCACGAATAATTTTATCTTGATAATATAAATCATCAATAGCAACATCTATGTTTACTTCTATTGTTTTATAGTTTGTATAAGCAGGTAAAACTAAGCATAAAATTAAAACAAATTTAGAAAGCATAAAAAAACATCTCCAAACAGGAACTTTAATATTTTGGTAGATGTATTTTTTGCAAGTTTTTATTCTTAAATTTGGTAAAAACTTTCTTTTACTAAAACTTATTGAATATTGAGATAATTTATTTTACCGCTATTCATAACTGCATCTAAAAGCGATGAAAGCACATAGTAATAATAAGTGTCCAACCTGTCGCCTGTTTGAGCATCAGCGAGCTTTTCCACTTTCTCACAATTACCTGTTTCTTTATCAAATACCAGAGCTAATTTTCCATTAGTAAAATTAGCTTTATTTTCTGCTCGTGCTACAGTTAGCAAATAATCTTGACCAGCAAAACGCCCATAAACTTTATCTTCTTTTTCATCACGTTCAAAATAACAACCATCATGTTTACTATGCAAACGCATAGTTTCAAGCGAGCCAAAAAAGCGAGGTTTTTCTATATAAGGCCCGCCGTCTTCAGGGCAAAAAACATCGCAGTTTCCACATTCATTGCAGAAGTCTGCAAAATTTCCTATTTGATGTGTTTTTGTGATTTTTAACGTCCGACTAGTTGTAGAGCTAATTATTTCCCTATCAATTTGATAAAGCGTGCCTTGAGTTTCTAAAGGCTTTAATTCATAAACAAAATTTGCGTCATTTGGACAAACAGGAATACATTTATCACAATTAATGCAGTCATAAAGCCAAAGTTGAGAACCTATTTTTTTAGGTATAGCTGAATTTTTTTGCTTTGTGTAACGAATATCTGTTGTAAGTCTTGGGACAATTGTTTGCGTGTTAAGCCAAGCAGCACGACTTACTATTGATTGATAAAGTCCCGACATTAGCGGCAATAAACTAGATACCATTGTAGGTTGTGAAGATTCTAGCTTTGTTGTAAAAGCAGAAACTTCCTCTGCAAAAAGCTGTTTTAGAGAACCATTTACACTAGTT
>Ga0268299_1000767_pt1 | contig 81530 bp, 55 predicted proteins | sample NOBtaG_FD_193484 | JGI IMG/M metagenome (GOLD analysis project Ga0268299, IMG submission 193484) | Activated sludge microbial communities from bioreactor in Nijmegen, Gelderland, Netherland - NOB reactor | ecosystem: Engineered > Bioreactor > Aerobic > Activated sludge | place: Netherlands... | reverse complement strand
CGTAGCCGAACGAGATGAACAGGAGCAGCTTGGCGAAGTCGAACATCTGGTCGCTCAGCCCGTCGTGGCTGAACATCATCCGGATGCCGTGCCATGCGATCAGGATGGTCGCGAAGGCGACAAACAGTCGGTACCCGAACTGGATGAACACCGGCTCATACGTGAGCAACAGGCTCATGATCGCCTGCTGGATCGTCGGAATCAGATTGAGCGACGTCGGCATGGCCTGCTCCTGTCTCTCCTACGGCTGGCGCCAGGTCCGAAGGGCGTCGCCGGCACCCGCGACGAACGCCTCGTTCACGGCCGCGCGATCTCGCCACGCCGTGAGCTGCATGTTCATGGCGGCGGCCTCGGAGTCCCGTGCGCGCTTGTTCTCGACCAGCAGCTGCTCGACCACGCCATCCAGCAGCTGAATCCGTGCCTGCCGCTGCCGTGCCCCGATGAGACCGGCGCCGCTGATCTTGTCGAGCAGGGCGGTCGTGCTCTGCTCCAGGGAGTCGTGGGTGACGTCCCGCTCGAGCCCGTTGATGGCGGCAAGTTCCCTGCGCCCGTTGTACCGCAGCTGGCCGGTGTCGTGTGTGGCCGCTATGGCGGCGGCATCGGTCAGTTCGAGGGTCGCCAGCTGGCTCGACAGTGCCCGGCGAGCACCCGCTGGGAGACGGCCGATGCCGGTTGTCGGGTCGAGGAGGGGATGGCTGATCGCCAGGAACGCCCGACCGGCACTGTCCCCGTAGTTCAGGGCCGCGTGGTAGTCGCGGGCGTACAGGAACGTTGGGCTTTCAAAGTCGTGAATCCGCCATAGTGGGGGATCCGCAACGCGAAACTTGCCCATCGTCGTGAACATGCTGAGCCGATGGGCCATCCGGCGCAGCTCGCTGTGTTGCTGCTGCTGCAGGCGGACCAGCACCTCCTTCAGCACGGCCGTCACGCTGTTCCGGTAGGTGACGGCCGGGTCGTAGACCACCCACTGCGCGTGGATGGGCGTTGCCATCCCCAAGACGACTCCGAGTACCAGCAGGCTTCTGCGCATGGCATCCTCCTACGGCTGGCGCCAGGTCCGGAGGGCGTCGCCGGTGCCGCGGACAAGCGCGTCGTTGGCGGCGCGGCCATCGCGCCACGTTACGAGCTGCATGTTCATCGATGCCGCCTCGGTATCACGTAGCCGCTTGCTGCGTGCCAGCAGCTGCTCCAGGGCGTGCGACATCAACTGGTTGGCCGCCATGTCCTGTCGCCTGCCCAGCAGTTCGGCGGCGGCGACCTTGTCCAGAATCGCCGTCATCTCGTGGTACCGCTCCAGCCCGTTCATGACGTCGCTCTCCAGGTCTTCCACGGCGCGCTGCAGCTGGCCGTGGTAGCCCCGCAGCGCCCCCACCTGGTGGCCGCCCATCATGGCGACCGAGTCCGTCAGTTCGATAGTGGCGTACTGCCGTTCGAGGACGCGGCGGGCGGCAGCAGTCAGCCGCCCCGGCAGCGCTGACGGCCGCTGCAAAGGCAGTGTGGTGGCCCAGTACGCGGCCCCGGTCGGATCACCACTATTGAGCCCCTGCAGCCAGGCGCGCCCGTACAGCCAACGCGGGGCGTCGTGACGGGTGACGCCGATCGAGGGAATCCGGTAGGGCTCCAGACTGCCCAGCCCCTGCCCCATCCGCAGAATGGTGCGGTACTGCGCCTGCAGTTCTTCCAACTGGCGCTGCGTGCGCTGCGCGATGATCGCGGTCTCCGCGAAGTTGGCCGGATCGAACACGGTCCATTGCGCACGCGCTGGGGTGGCCGCGCCGGCCACGAGCACACCGACGATGAGAAGACGCCTGACCATTGCTTCCCTCCGTTCCTAACGTCCTGCCGACAACCCAGGGTTCCACTCGACCAAATCGAGGTCGCTGGTGATGTAGACCTTCACGCGGTGGCCCTCGCGAATCGTGATGGTGGGCAGACGATTCAGGAAGCGGTTCATCACCTGGGCGCTGGCCTGCGCCGTCGCCTCCGCCGCGCCGCCCGCGATGACCACCGTTCGATTGCCGTCGCCCAGACCGAACGCGGCGTTGCCGAGCAGTTGGGACAACCCGCTGATCAGGCCGACAGCACCCGCCGCTCCGAAGGTGGACAGGAAGTGATGGTTCACGCGGTCCCGCAGGCCCGACTCGCCAATCTGGTTGAGCCCCCGGAACTGGTCGAGCGGAACCGTGCTCCCGTCGGGCATGAGCAGCCGATGGAACACAACCGCCAGTCGTGTCTGGCCCAGGGTCTGCACCGGCCGCGTCTCGCCCAGCACACGGGCGCCGGCGGGAATCAGGACGTGCTGGCCACTGTGGGAGTACACGGGGTTGGTGACGAGGCAGTTGACGGGCGCTGCAGCGGCCCCGTCGAGACGATTGGTCAGCACGGCGTCGACAACGGTGCCTTCGAGCACGCGATGTAGCGGCCCAACGGCGCTGATGCGCGGCGTAGGCTGCGGACCCACACGTTCACCGCCTGGCACAACCGTGCCAGCGGGTGCGGTGCCGGGAGGCCGGTTCTCAGCGCTGCTCGGTGGCGGTGCCACAGCCCCAGCCGTCCGCGCGGTGGCTCGCACCACGGCGTCTGCGATCTCGTCGATCGATGGCTCGCCCGGTGAGAACCGCGAAGCGCCCTGTGCGGCAGGGATGCGCTGCTGGCCGTCTGGCTGCTGACCATCAGGCCGCCGGCTCAGGACCACGTTGCTGGCGAACAGACTCTCGTAGTCGCGACGCTGACGCTCGGCGACCAGCGGGTCTACCTGCGCCGGTCCCACCTCGTCAGGCTCCCTGAACATCGGCGCGGCCTGCGCATCGAGTGCGGCCTGACGGAGGTCCCGCGCGGCCTGATCGTCCAACAGGCGAAGCCGTTCCTGGTAGTCACGCACCCGGTCGGTCGTCGGCGTGGACGAGGGCGGGGTCGCGGGGCGGGCGGTGGGCGGCCCGTTGGGCTCGCCCGTGAGGAAGATGATGCCCAGCATGCCCAGCGCCAGCACGACCATCAGCCATGTCTGGACGCCCTTCGGCAGGACACCGCGAGGGACCGGCCGTCGATCGACGACGGGTGCTGTGCCTGGGGTCTCGACCTGCTCCGCCATGGCTACCGCTCCCGAAGCTCGAACGCCAGCTTGGCGTTGCCAACAGCTAGGTAGCCGCGCTCCAGCACCTTCGGCACGACGTAGGTGCCGCGCTGCACCTGGAAGTTCACGACGGACGGCTTGCCGTCCTTCAGTTCGTACAGCGCCGGCAGTTCGCTGGCGTCCGACTGGAGGTAGGTGAACTGGCCGTCATGCCACATGGCCCGGACCAGGAATGGCCGCTCGTACTTCACCGGCGCATAGGGAAACTGCATCAGCGTTGGCATTTCCTGCTTCGCCGCCGCGACGAGTTCTCGTGCCCGAAGCTCAGCCTGTGTGGACGCCTCCCGCGCTTCGGTCAGCTCCGCCTGTAACCGCTCCACGTCCGCCGCGCTGAAGTACTTCTGTCGGCCTACGGGCGTGGCCGGATCGGCTGTGACGTAGACCTTCAGATCGGGGGCCGACTGAGCCGCTGGGGCCGCACTCTTCTCGCTCAGCAGGAACGAGTAGATGGTTCCTCGGGCGGTGACCAGATTGAGGTTCGTCTCCGCACTCGCTTTTGCCGGCTTCACATGCGCGACGTTCTGCACGGCGCTGATGACCCAGAAGTCCCGGTCGCCACAGATCACGTCCAGGATCTCCTCGCCATCCGGCAGCACGATCATGGTCGTGTAGCGGAGGCGCGTGTTCAGCGGAATCACGCTCCGGTCAGAGGCCGTGACCTCTCGAATCCCAGGCACCTGCGCCACTACCGGTGCCGACGCCGTCATCAGACCCGCGACGAGCAACGATGTCAGCCACGATGAGCGAACAACCATCTGATCACCTCTCCTTCAGGCAGACGCGGCCAGTCGGTCGATGCCGGCGGCAAGCCCGTGCTCACGCAACACCGCGGCGACGCGCTCGTTGTCGACAGGCGTATTCGTGTAGATCCAATAGCTCTTGGGATCCACGCGGAGTGTGAGGACCTTCGTCAGGTGTGACCGCTTCAACAGAATCTGCTGGCGAGGCGTCAGGCCGGCCAGCAGCTCCAGCTCCATCTCGTTCATGTGAAACAGCTCGGCATACTGGCGTCGATCCAGCGAAGGGTTCGCCAACAGCAGCCGGGTGGGACAGCTCTCGACAACGGTGCGAAGGAGGTCCGCCGACGCGAAGTCGTCGATGGTCTGCGTGGCCAGCAACATCGCGGCGTTCCGCTTGCGCCAGGTCTTGAGCGCTTCCTGCACGTAGGCCCTGAGCGAAGGGTGCTGGATCAGGCGCCAGGCCTCGTCCATCACGCACACCTTCAGCGCACCGGCTTCCGCGGGGTCGTGAACCCGCCGGTTGACTCGATGCAGCACGTAGAACAGCAGAGGCTCCAGGAGCGACGGGTACTCGCGCATCGACTCGAAGTCGAAGACCTGCAGGCGGTCGAGCGGCAGAGTGTCGCGTGGGTTGTCGAACAGCGAGCCATAGCGCCCCCCCTCCACCCACTTCTGCAGCCGTGCGCCCAGCGCACGCGGCAGCATGTTGGCGAGAGTGAACAGACGCCGCTGGGCCCGTTCGAGCACGAACAGATTCTCGACGGCTTCGTACGTCTCGCGATCCTCAGCGTCACTGAGGCGGTAACCCTCGTCGCCCTCCAGCAGCACCCTTGTGAAGGCGTGCAGGAAGTGCACGTCCTCCGGCGTCGGCGACGCCAGGTCGAAGGGATTGATCGTGACCCCCTGCTGCCCGAGGCCGAGTTCCAGGTAGCCTCCATCCAGCAGACCGGCCAGCTTGCGGTAGCTGTGCCCGAGGTCCAGCACCACCGTCACGGGTTCGTACTGCTGAAGGTGGGTCACCAGCACGTTCAGCAGAAAGCTCTTGCCGCTCCCCGTCGCCCCGAGCACCAGCGTGTGGCCCACATCGTCCACATGCAGGTTGAACCAGTACGGGATGTCCGACGGCGTCTCGAAGGCCAGCAGCGCCGGCCTCTGGAGATGGCGGCTGGTTGGCTGCCCTCGATCGTGCGTGAACAAGAAGCTCAGGTCCGCGACGTTGGTCTCCAGTAGCGCCAGGCGCCGGAGATTGCAGGCGCCGTTGCCCGGGATGACGGCCAGCCAGGCGTTCAGCAGGTTATAGGTCTCCTCGAATGCCGCACCATCGTGGGCCGCCAACACCTTCATGGCGTCGGCTGCCGCGGCGTCGAGGCTCCGCCCCTCGGTGCCTATCAGCACGATCGATAGCGACGCCAGACCGAAGAAGTGGCCGTTGACCTCGGTCTCGGTCAGGGCGTCTCCCAGCTGCCGCACCATGGCGCTCGCCGAGTCGTCCACCAGCATCTCTTCCGGCCGCGTCTCGGACGACACGTAGTTGATGAGCGAGACGCGCTTGTTGAAGAAGTGACGACGACGCGACTGGATGTCGCGGCGCACGCGGTCGGCCGGCAGGCGCTGCCACTCCAGGCAGGCGATAAGGGAACCGGGGATGGCCACCAGGTCCGACAGGATGTGCGCGAACGTCTGCGCGGGAGGTTCCTTCATCGTCAGAACCTTGACGGCGTGGCGACCAACGCGCAGGTGGTCGCGGTGGCACTCGATTGGGGCGTCCGCGACGAAGTAGTCGAGATGTGTGTCGTAGGCTAGCGCCGCTGCGGCGGCCCTGGCTGGGTCGTAGTTCAGCAGCCGACGAAAGAACAGAAACGCATCGTGCTTGGCGAGACGTTCCACACCAAGGTCCGACAGGTGGGTCTCGACGCCCTTGGCCTTGTGGTGGAGCGTCTCGATGGCCCGGTCGAGTTCGGCTTCCACGAGCTGGCACCGACGGGCGTGTGACAGCCAAGCCCGCAGGGCCTCGCGTGGCGCCCGGAGGGTGCGCCCTGTCCCGCCCGTTGACGGCGTCGTCGCGGGTTCGTGGAGGAGGACCAGATAGTGATCGACGGTGAAGAGTCCAGAGCGGCCAGCATTCAGGAAGTCCGCGCGACGCGTCAGCGCCTCCTGAGCCACGGGACGCACGCACGCCGGCGCGACGAACGCTGGCGCCTCGGTCTTCACCAGGTACTGGTACAGGCGACAACTGTCGTCCAGCAGTCGAAGTGCCGCCTCCATCTGGTGCACCAGCACCCGGCGCTGGTCGTGTGTGAGACCAGCGGCGTCCTTCCCGCGGAGGCGATAGACCACGCCGACATGGCCGGCTTTGGTGAGGAACGTGTGGTCGTCAACGAATCCCCAGAGCGCGATCTGCGCATTCAGGGCACCCGCCTCCGAGTAGTCACGGAGGATGCGCTCCAGCCGCATCATGGCGTCACCTCGACATCCTGCCGCTCGTGCTTCCCCGGGTCGAACCGGCGGTGCAGGCGCGATGACGACAGAAGGATCTGCAGCATGTCGGGGTCGCGCGCCGTGGCCCAGGCGGCGAAGCCATACAGACCGCCGAACATCAGCAGGCCGGCGAGGAAGGAATAGAAGAGGTTGAACGTGGCGGCACCCATCAGCAGCGCCAGGAAGAACAGGCGCCGCTCGACGCCCCACACCGTCAACCGGCGGTGAAGCGCCTTGTAGACAGGACGGAACGTCGGTGGCTGCGTCGTCGGCATCGCGGCACCGTCAGAAGAGCCACGTCAGGAACTGGGCCGCGAACAGGGCCAGGCCACCGCCGAAGACGATGCCGCTGATCTGACGCTTGGCCCCGCCTTCGCCAAACATGAACATCAGGCCACCGATGACGATGGCCACGAGCGCCAGGGACCGGGCCAGTGGTCCCGTGAAGGTCAGCTCCAGGTTGCTGGCGGCGCGCTCCCATGGCGACTGCGCCAGCGCGGTGACCGGAAACAGGAGTGCGGCGACCAGTGCGAGGGCGAGGCGGGTGCCCCACGAAAGTGTTGTGCAACGGCCGCAAGCGGGAAGCTCTTGGCACTTGCGTCTTGTGCTACGCTCGAACCTCTGGTCGTTGAGTCGCCAAGGCCCACGCAGACGCCGAAGACTCTCGCGCATCGTTCACCTCGGTTTTGGGGGTCGCCCTTCCAGCAAGGCCGTCCCGTAATAGGTTGAACGCAGCGAGCCACTGAAACCTTACAAGGGCCTCGAATGTTCACGAGCGAGGTCTATACTGTCGTCACTGGCCTCGAAGACGCGGTGCTTCTTCCCTCAAGCACCGTACGGGACGTGTCATGGATCACATGCGCACGCTCGGGCTGCTGGACAGCAATGGGAAGCCGCTGGCCGAACGGATCCAGCGAGCGCTGAATACACTGCTGCCCAAGCTTCGCCGCCAGTTCCCGTCCCTGCGGGACGATCTCGCCCTCACTGAGGTCATCGAAGAAGCCGGTCGGAAGATCGCCAGGCGCGAGGAGCGCGGTGGCCCGATCGAGAAGCTCCACGCTTACGCGTGGGTCACTCTCCGAACCGTGGCGACGTCACATCTGCGGAAACCCGCGAACATGCTGATCCGCGACACCGTCGGCTCCACGGCCGGCGAGATCCACATCGCCTCCGTCGAGGCGTCGTATGGCTCGGCGCACGACGTCGAACGTCAGATTCTCATTCGAGAAGCGCTCGAATCGCTGTCGGATGACGAGCGCCTGGTATGCATGTGGAAGACGGCCGGGTACTCGGCCCAGGAGATCGCGAAGCGCCAGGGGCGCTCCGTGGTCTCCGTCGACACCCTCTTCTCACGGGCCAAGGCGAAGCTCCGTCACGCATTCGGGTACACTCCGGCCAATAGCACAGCTCCGGCCACACCTCAGCCGCTGAACGGCCGGATTCACAGACCGCTGCTCCTTGACGAGGACCAGACTGAGAACCTCGATGCCACAGACTCCTCAGTCGGCGAACGGCAATGACGATCAGTTCCAGCGCGACATTGACGAGGTCTTCAGCCGCGCGAATCCGAACCCCGATCGTGTCGGGTGCCCGCCCCGAGAGACGCTAGCCAGGCTGGCCACGCGGCAGCAGCCTATCGATGACCCCGCCTATGAGCATCTCGCGAAGTGCTCGCCGTGCTTCCGCGAGTTCAGGGCGCTTCAGGAGGGGGCCGGTCACTTCTCGGTCTCGGCAGGCGGGCGCCGATGGCTCCCCGCTGGCGTGGCAGCGGGCATCGCTCTGGCCCTCGCGGGTGGCTGGTGGCTGACCGGACGAGAACGACTGCTACCGGCCCCTCAGATGAAGGTCGTCGACGCAGGGGCTCAGCTGAGCGCCGAGGTGGACCTGCGCCGGTTCGCGGTGCTTCGGAGTGAGCAGCCCCAGGGTGAAGCCGAGCCCGTTTCGCTTCCGCGTGGTTCGGCCGATCTAGTCATTCTACTGCCCACAGGATCGGAGCCGGGCATTTACGAGGTACAGCTTCTCGATGCCGAACTGCGTTCCCGGGCGGATGCGAGGGGGACAGCGGCCATTGAAGACTTCGTCACTACGTTACGGGTCCGAATGGACTTGGATCAGCTGGCGATCGGTCCCTGTCAGCTCGCTGTGAGGCGGGAGGGCGACAGCTGGCGGATGTTCCCGGCGGTTGTGAGGTGAAGAATCGCTGCTCGTCTGGGCCAGCTCGTGGTGCAGACTTAGCTTGGGCGTAGACGCCGAGGAGATGCACGGTGGAGCGATGAAGGCCCAGCCCCGGCCCGCTGCGACCGCCCTTCGTGCGGGTCTTGTCGACGGTTCCGCTGTGACCTACCGTTCAAAAGACGTTACGTGAGAGAGGATAGAGGACGGCTCCTATATGTCTGAATCGTCACCAAGCAATTCTGTTGACGCCTTGCGAATCTCGCCTAGGTTCACGTCCGTCGACTGGCAGGCCCTCAATTCCAGCAATCCCGGCGACTGGACGAAGGCGGCAGACCTAGTCAGAGACCGGCTGCACGGTCGGTTCCTTCGGTTCGCAAACGAGTGTCTGAAATCGCCTGACTCAGGCTTCGTTGTGTTGGCCATCGATAGTCTCATGGCCGAGACTATCCAGCAGTTCAAGGATGGCATAACGGATGGCAGGCGACAGTCCGGGAAGCTGGTCAAGCGGTTCTTGGCGGGGCATCGCTTCCAGCCGGATTTCGACGCTGATGCTCAGACAGCCTTCTACGAGGACATCCGCTGCGGTCTCCTCCACCAGGCCGAAGCCAAGCGAATGTGGCTCATTCGACGCAAGCAGCCTCGCCTGCTCCAAAGAGTCAGTGGCGACGGCTACATCGTCGATGTCGAACGGTTTCACGCTGCGGTGGAGAGCAGTCTCGACGATTACCTACACCTTCTGGTTGAACCTTCAAGTTCATCATTGCGGTCGAAGCTGTGGGCAAAGATGGATCAGATTTCAAACGTCCGCACGGCGCGCGGGGCCGCATACGAAGCGGCCACGCCCGCGCAGCAATACAACAGCGCCCACGGTCTACAGCGACCAACAGCTGCCGGCGCCGAATGCGACGGGGAGACGCCGCGCTGACCCTATACGTGTTCTGGTCGACAACGCGATGCTCCAACGGCTCAGGTGGCCATCAATCCGCGAGCTGAAACGGCGACGTTGTTGACAGTCGCCTCGACAGCGGGTGCCGCAGGGGGGGAACACAGGTGGACACACACGATCTGGAGTCTTTCATCGTCGAGTTCCTCATTGCCATCGAGCGCTATCGACGACTTCTCGACGATCATGTGTACCCACCATTCGCAGACCTGGAGCGCGTTGCTCACGAACAAGCGCTACGTGACCAAAGCGCATGGGAACAGGCGCGCTTTCCCGACCCAGGCGATTACGATGCTGGCGCGGCAGCAGATCACTTCAATGAGCTAAGTCAGCGAGCCTACGACGACCTGTTTCCGATGCAGATTACGCTGTTGAATCTCTTCACGACTGGCCTCTACCACTCGGTCGAGCAGCAGATGTCGGCGATGATGCTGCACGACGGACAGCCCGTGTCACGGGTTCCGACGTCCGCGTTCGTCGGTTGGTCCCGCTCCCACCTACACCTCGACGTGACATCATGTGAGACTTGGCCACCCCTCGACGAGCTACGCCTGATCGCCAACGTAGTCAAGCACGCTGAAGGCGACTCAGAACGAGAGCTAAGGCGCCGACGGCCTGAATTCTTCGAGCATCCCTTAATGCGCGACCCGGCCTATGCAGACCTTCCGGCAACGACACTGCCAGTGCGCGCCCCCCTCGCTGGCGAAGGCGTCTACCTGATTAAGACAGATTTCGACCAGTACGCCTCAGCCGTGTCAGAGTTCTGGAAGTGGGTTCGAGTGAATGCCCGGATGAACGCGGGTGGCACGTCGCTCCTCACGGTCGACGACGCCCCAGACTAAATGGAGGCGGTCGATGTCATCCAGAACACTTCCTCCAGTCTTTCTCCGATTCGACGGCACAATCCACTTCAGTGCTGGCCGTGCTTGCCCGTCAGCACACGAGCTATGCAGCCCCGGTTCCCGGCAGACCTTGGAGCGCCGCCATCGCGCTTTGAAGCTGACGGTCAACGCCATTCCCGAGCGCCTCGCTGTCCAGAGGCGCCTCGATGTTGGGCGTCACGCCTGTGCCCTCGAGGATCGTACCCTTCCACGTGTAGTAGGCCGCGACCGGCAGGGCCACGCGATATCCGTGACCAACCTTAAATGCGCTGGTTGCCACGAGCCGTCCCGGCGTCTTCGCACCAACGAGCGTCGCCACGCCGTACTCTGAGGCGAATGAAGCAACCATCTCTGCGGCGCTGGCCGAGTGCTCGTTGACGAGCACGGCCACCCGCCCGTGATGGCGGGCCTTGCCGAGCGCTTCCGTGTAGACCGCAACAGAACGACCTGCACGGGCGAACTTGATCGCGAGGGGAAGGACGCCCCACCTCGAGGACGGAATGCGGTCGAATGCCGGGAGCTGCTCCTTGGTCCTGCCAGCCTTGATGGCGGCGCGGTCAAGGCTGTAGCCGACGCCACGCCGGTCGTCGCAGAGCAGGCTCATCAGGCGCAGGCAGCCGATGCCTCCGCCGGTGTTCCCTCGCAGGTCGACGATCAAGCGGTCGCACGCGATGTCGGATACGGCGCGCGTCATGTCCCGAGCGACATCCATACCGAGGACTCCGGGGAACATACTGACTCGGAGGAGGCCGATCCCGCCCTCGAGCCGGGATGCGCCGACGACTTTATCGGGTACGACGACCGGCCGCCGCTTGTCCTTTGGGCGCGGCACATCCAGGGTCGAGGACACGGTTGAGCCGTCCGAGCGCCTGACGACGACCTCGTACCGCTGGCCGAGCGTGAATGGGGTCGCCGTCGGCGGTGTCAGCTCCTGGCCATCAATGGAGAGCAGCACGTCGCCGGGCCGAACCCCGGCCGCGGCCGCGGCGCCGCCGGGGTGCACATCCTGGAACATCCAACGCTCGCCGTCGGTCGTCTGAGCCCGGGCAAAGGTGGCCGCGATCGCCACGCGGCCGGCCGTTCGCGGCGTTGATTCGTGGAAGAAGCCGGTGTGGCTGACGCCGAGGTCCTTGAGCATGTTGTTCATGGCCAACTCGAATGCCTCGGGAGAGTCGGCCGAGCACACGGCCTCCTGATGGCGAGTTCGTAGGTAGGCCGTATCCGGATCCGGGCCCATGAACTTGGTCGCAATGCACTTCAGTACCGCGTCGAGGACACTGCGCCGCTGGTCGATCGTGAGGATCGTGGTCGCCATCATTGCCCCCGCGCGGCCGTCTGGCTGCTCACTCCGCTGATGACGCCGCGGCCGTCGCCGTAGACCAGCACCCCAGCCCACAGCCGAGGTAAGGCTCGCGGTCCGAACGTCGTCACCATGTGCACCTTGGCATCGCGGAGGCCCTCGGCGATGTCGGTGCCAGCCGCGAGTCTCCGATAGAACTCGCGCATCAGGGTCAGGCTGAAGGTGTCGTCCGCCGCCCAGAGATTCGCGACCACCGAGCGCGCTCCCGAGGCAAGAAACGGCCTGACAAGGCTTGCCGGACCATCCTGGCCATGGCCACTCCCAGAGCCGGTATCGCAGGCCGACAAGGTCACGAGCATGGCGTTGAGCCGAAGCAGAAGTATCTCGCGGGCTTGAAGCACGCCATCGTCGTTGGCGCCGGGATGGAGCAGCAGAGCCGCGCGCGCGGGGAACTTCGCACTCGGCAGACCGTGCACGGCGAAGTGCAGTACCCGATAGTCGGCAAGCGCCTGCCGCTTCAGCGAATCCTCGGTGGCGGCCTCGTCGAGCAGCACCGTGGAGACTGCTTCGCCAAGGATGTCGCCCACCGACCGTGCTTCATCACTCGCCGACGGCAGGGCGCGGAGCTGACGGGGATCGAGGTCGTAGACGTCGCGCGTGACGGCCTTGACGCTCGGCACTACGCCGGCGCCCGGCGGCGATGCGCTCACAGCCAGGACGCGCCGACCCGGCGCTGGGCGGGATGTGCTGCGCAGGACGGTCAGCACGGCTCCGGAGGGCACGTAGGACACGACGTGTGACTCGAGCAACCGCTCACCGCCGGGCCAGGGAAGCAGCTCGAATGGAACACCGTGTAGAACGCCGTCCGGTCCGACGACCAGCCGTCGGTGCGTGCGCAGTTCGGTCACCGGCGCGAGAACGGCGGATGCCAAGGCGGTGGCCGGGTCCGTGACGGAATCGCCACCCTGGATCGCCTGCATGAGCGCGTTGGCCTGTGCTTCGACGGTCTGTCGCGATGGCAGGCGAAGCACGCGTGCCCCAGTCCGGGTCACGATCAATGCGAACGAGCTAGACTCCGCCAGAGCGAACTCCACGAAGACCTCGTCGGGCCGCAGGATGGCCTGAAGAGCGGTCAACTGGGGAGCTGAGCGCGTGCCCGCTCGCGTGGCTCGATTGAAGAAGGCGGTCGAGGCAGGGGCGAGTCGCTCCTCGGCCTCGAAGATGTCAGCCAAGAGCCTCGCTCGCGCGGTGCCGTCGCTGATGTGCAGCAAACGCCGCTGAAGGTCAGAGATGCGTCGCTCACCTTGCAGCAACTCGCGAGAACGTGGCTGGAGGGCCAAAGGCCGGTTCACGAGCAATTGAAGCAGTGCCCGCCCGCGAGCGTCTTCGATGGCCGAGTACATCCGCTTCGGATCGGAGCCGCGCGCACCCTCCAGCCGGATCCTGGCGAGGAACACCTCGTCCATCCCGCTCACCAGGCGGCTCTGCACCCACGGGCTGCTCGCCGACGTGAACAGACCGCTGAGCATGTCGGCGGCTTCGTCGAGGAGAGTCGCCGCTTCGCCAAACCGGCGCTGGCTTGAACGAAGCTCGGCCATTGCCGCCAGAAGGCGTGGCAACAGGAATCGCTCCTCCACCATCCTGGCCGCGACGATGCCTACGCGCAGCATCTTCTCGGCGTCGGTGTGGACGCCCTGCTGGTCCTGGACGCGCGCAGTATCCAAGGCGATCTCCGCAACCAGGCGATTCGCGCCTGCGGCGCTCGCCAGCCTTCGAGCCTCCGCAAGGAGTTTCAGTGCTTCGGCCGGCTGCTTCCGCGCGTTGGCGATCTGGGCGCGCTGCGCGACGAGCTGCGCCTGGTAGCCGAGCGCCTGTGATGTCGCCGCGACATCCGACGCTCGGGCCAGAATGGCGTCGGCCTCTTCGAGCCGGCCCAGCTCGATCAACGCATTCGAGCGGCCGACATGTGTCATGACGGGGAACTGGATCTCGGGCACCGCAGATGCGGCTGTCAGCGCACGGTCATAGAAGTCGAGCGCCTCCGCCGGGCGGCCGAGCTGCACGTAGCCGTGGCCGAATAGGGTCAGCCAGCGAACCAGGGAAGAGACGTCGCCGTTGGCCTGTGCGACCTTGATTGCCTGCCCCAGTCCGACCACAGCGCCGCCGACGTCGCCTTGAAGGAACGCGACGAGTCCGAGTTCCCCGCGCGCCCTGTTGGCCCAGGCCGCATCGCCAAGCTTCTCCGCCAGGGCCTGGGCGGCGCGCCATGACTCGGCTGCCAGCGTCGGGTCCAGATCCTGGTCGGTTTCGCCCTTGATAACGAGCACTCGGAGCCGAAGGCGGTCGTCGGCCTGGACGAGGGGATGCTCCAGATAGTCCACGAGGCGCGCAGAGGCCTCCGGAAGGGACATGCGCGGCAGGGCGCCGCGAAAGGCGCTGATCTCAGCGTAGAGGGCGTTCCGCTCATCGCCGCGAGCGGCGAACAGTCGCTGCGCTTGGAGGAAGTGGGGCTCGGCGTCCGACCAGGCACGCAGCCACGCCAACCGATCAGCTTCCTTGAGCAGGGTTCCAGGGTCAGGACCGGACTGACCCGCGCTGCCGATGAGGACGAGGAACACCGCCGCTCGGAACGCACCCATGACACCTCCTTGAGTCGCAGGAGTCGGGAGGGTGCCTCAACGTATCACAGCTGGTCCTACGCCACGAAAGCGCAAGATGAGGGACTGCTCCTGATGGGCGGCAGTCTACCAAGGGAGTGTCTACAGACCGGGGAAGCTTACGCGAGACCTATCGAATCGTCGCTCCGTCCACGGCGGTCTTCGTGCCACCGCCGTGTTGAGTGAACCTCGGACGCACTGACATCTTCTGCGGTCGCAGCGTGAAGCGCTTGTCGGTACTGCGCTGCGCCCAGACGAGAGCTTCGCCGGGCGACAATGACGTGACCGCTGCATCCTGAACGTCGTTCAGGGAGACGATCGCACCTCGCAGGTGCTTCAGCCACTGCGGCGACGTCATGCGGTGGAGAATCAACACGGACGTCAGCTCAATGATCGCTCGCGGGACGGAGAGAGGATCCTGACTGGCGATGATCACGCTGGTCGCCTGGTGCCGCATCTCTCGAATCGTCTCAACGACCTGCGAAATGAGATCGGATTCAGAGATGTACTTGTGTGCCTCATCGAAGACAACAAGCTTGTTAAACTCCTTCCCCTCGAAGCGACTCGCAGCGAAAATGCGAAGCATGACGACGAACAGTCCGAGGGCTTCGTCCTTCTCGATCCACTCGTCGCGCAAATCGACAATCACCGTCCGTCCTGGGCGGAGCAGTTTACCTAGTTGTCTTGTGTCGTCGATGTAAGGCTCTGCAAGGGCGAGTCTGTCCTCCGCCAACCGCTGCGCGGCGGGCGGCAGCTGCGCGTTCGCGATCTCCTGACGGAAGGTGTCCAGCGTCAGCCCCTGCCGGTGTCGCCGCATGATTGCGACGAGCTGGCGGACGTAGAGAGCGTCGTTACCATACGCTCCAAGAAGGAACTTCCAGCTCTCAGCGCCGAGCTCGGCAGAACTGAACTTGATTGGCTCAACCGCGACTCCAGGGTACTCACGGCGTCGCGCCTCCACCTTGGCTTCAGGAGCGAGCAGCAGTACGTCTTTCAAGCCGGCTGGCTTCGCACCGTACTCGGCAAGCAGGCGATCGACCTCTGACGTCTTCCGATTCGGCTCGACCGCCGTCACGTACTCAGGTTCATAGGCGTCGCTCTTATGAAAGTGAAACAGGACCGTGGCGAGCGGTGATGGCAGAACGTTCACGCCCTCGCTCTGGAGCGACGCCATCTCCGCGATCACGCCAAGCGTGTAGCTCTTCCCGAATCCCTGGACGCCGAACAGGGAGATGGTGTTGCAGCCGGTGAGATCGATCGCGACTGACTGCGTTCCGGATCGGCCGAGCACACCGAACTGAGGTGTCATCTGGGTCGATCCGAGAAGAACATCGGCGTGGAGTGTAGGCTTCTCTGGCGTCGCAGGAGCGTCATCGGTCTGCGGTGGCTCCGCTGAAGGGATCACATGCCCATCCGGCGACGGTGCTACTACATCCGAGAGGCCCTGACCCGCTTCGCACTCCAGTTCTTTGTCGACTTCTTGCACGGGGGCATTGAGAGCGACTACTCCGGCTTCCGGACGAGACGGCGTCGCATCGCTCGGCACTCCGTAGTTGGGAGATGTCTCGCGCACTTCAGACGGCCATCGCGTGTCTCGAGAGGTGGTGTCGGTGTAGACGCCTCTCGTTGACGTAGTAACGGCCAGGCTTGATCGCAGCGTGTTGAGTGACTCCTCTTCACCTGGTGCCTCAACCAGGGCGACGAGCCCACGCTCGCTACGGCCCGATGAACGCGACTCGACGTCGCCTCTCACTGACGAACGCTCATCGAATCGCCCCATGGCTGCGTGAAACAGCCTGCGAGCCTTGTTCGCTCCAAAGCGATGGACTGTGAATCCCGGTTCGTCTTCGTCGATATGGTGTCCAGACCCGAGTCGCTCGAAGACGATTCCCATTCCGTCCATCTCAAGGCGATACCCCTCGTCGAGGCGCTCGGTAACGGCCAACGCGGTGTCGCCTTCGGTGGGAGGCAATAGTCCATACCGTACGGCGCGCCGGATGTAGAAAGACAGCGCACTGGCGAGCTCCTTTGAACGCAGCAGGAAGTCCGCCCGCGGAAGTGCGAAATGGTCCGGGTCGAAGCGCGCCTTCAGCCTTGACTTGGCGATGTCAGTCTGTTCGTTCATCGAGCGGTAGAGTGGCCCCCTGGCAGCCGGCGGTAGTTCGTCGCGCAGCTTGACCTCGATGACGTCCATACGGACAAGGTTGTTCCCCGGGAAACCCACCAACAGGAGGTCGGCACGCCGTTGAGAGCCCGGCCCCGAAAACCACGACTGATGTGCATCAAGAGGAAGGACGATCCGATTCTCGAGTGCTCCAATTTCTTCGAGCAACCATCGTGCGAATAGCAGGCCAACGACCTCCTTCGCTCGGGTCGCTGAGCCTTCAAGACGCAGCGCCAGCCGGCCTGACAGCGATCGGAGTCCCTCAAGCACCATTACCTCGTCACCGTGCCGCAGGTGGATTCCGTAATCCCTCAGCATCGGTGCCAGTAGTGCTTCGATCTCCTGGGTGTTGCGTGTCGTCAGCACGATACGCTGACGGTCCTCTTGGAGGAACTCGGGAGAGAAGTCGAGCAGATACCCGACCTCATCACTGGCTGACGGTGAATCGAAGAAGTCCACCCCGAGGTGGCGATCGATGGTGATGACGCGGTCGCTGACGTCGTGCACCTGCCTGAGCAGCCCCTGACTCCCCGCATCGAGCTGGAGCGCGAGCACCGGACCAACGTGTCGCTCAACACTCTGACCAAGCGCAATCGACGCCTGTAGGCGCTGGACCGCGGCTAGAGTATCGCCGACCAGGCGCTCCGTGGGGTGTGCGGTGGACGGTCCACTCGGTCTCACACCTTTGGACCACCCCGTGCCTGCTCGACCCGTTGGGCCTGCGGCCTCCATCGGGACGGTGTCAGGTTCCTGCACGAGGCCACGAACGAACGAGCCTCGACGGTACTGACTGAGGGGTCCCACACGTCCCAGTGCGGAGAACTGCTCGATTAGGATCGACACGTGAGCAGGGAATTTCGTGTGGTCCGCCACGAACTCCGCTAAGTCATTTCTGGCGACAAGGAGCTTCGGGTGCAGGTGATTTCCACTATCCAGCGTGAACTCGTCGTCTTCGCCAACCTGCCGGTCAGGATCGAGCAGGCCCTCGACGGCCTCGCCCACCGTATCGAGCTGACTGGCGGGGGCGAAGAGGCGAACGGCGTACCGCAGCGACAATGACTTCGCCTGGCGCCGAATCACTTCCAACATCCGCAGGGTTTCAGCAATGAGCGAAGCGTTGCCGGGGTTGAAGACGTTCAGTCGGAGCTGATCGACGTACGGGTGCTGAACAATGAACTCCAAGAGCCGCACAGCCACGTCTAGCGACGAAATGCTCGTCGGCGTCACTGACTGAGTGCGGATGCCCATCGTCGATAGAGCCCGCTCCCTAGCGGCGGCGTCAACGTGGCGCCCTTCGGCGTCCCGGTCGGGAAGGTACAGGCCCCAGTGTGGAGTCACGGGCATCGCTTCGGTGTAGGCGCGCCCCCTGCGGTCGAACACTGCCATCGGCAGATTGAGCGGATGCAATTGATCCCTTAGCTGCTCAATGAACTGTCGCCAATCTGGAGCCTCGTGCGTGCCTTGATCCCAAGCGTCAATCGCGCTCTTGCACTCCAACGAGTGTTGAAGGTGCCACAGAAGCCTGAGCGGGTGCGTCGGACTAACGAGGATGGCGCGCCCGGGGTCGCCGGGTTGCGCTGGCCACCGAATCTCGACCGCGTCAAGCCACGCCAGTCCTCGAAGCAGCCTCTGTCGCTCCGCGGCTTCTGCTTCCATCACGGTATGCACGAGTTCCTCGAATGCTCGCGCATAGCGATGGACCGCGTCTGCATGCTGCGTAAGGTCGACAACCTCCACAACGCCAGTACGCGCGGCTCGATCCTCAGGCATCGCACCTGGTGGAAGATGCTGATCTCGGATCCCCCCAAACACCTCCGCTCGCGCTGCCATGAAGGCTTCGGCAGCCGGCAGCCCATCGAAGTCTGCTTGTTCCTTTCGCACAAGCTCCAGATCGCCAGGCGAGCGGGCCTGTCCGAGGGCCATCTGATAGACGCCGAAGGCGTGGGGATTCTCCAGGAAGGTCATTTCAATTCTGCGCAGCAGTCCTGGCACCACCACGGCAAATCCGTGGAAACCATCGGTATCCAGATCGAAATGGACATCTCCCTTCACGGATGCGCCGATCGGCTGGTTCCAAGTGCCAGTGAGGCTCCGCAACTCCGGAACCGTCTCGCGCGACTTCCCATCAAGGGCCTTCAACGCTCCTCGGAGCCACGCAGCCAGGAGCGAAGGGACAAACGTGGCCCTTACGTCTGGATCGTCGATGACGACTTCATCCTTCACGAGCAGGAACGGTTCGGACTCGTTCTCGGCTCGTGACGTGTCGTCCTTTGGATCGATCCGCCTAGGTGTGGTCAGAAGAGCGCCGGCAGCATCGTAGGCATCGACACGGAGAAAGTACGTGCCCTCGTCCAGATCTTCGAGTTCCTTCACCTTTATCGAACGTCTGACCTTCGCCAAGCGTCCGCCGGCCGGCTTGGGGTAGTTGTTGCTTTCCCAGGCAACTGTCGCCGTTCCGGCCTCGCCAATCGCGAGAATCTGTACCCGCCAGCTCTTCCACGCGGGAACCTGCGCTGGATTCGGAACGGAGCGGAATGCGATCTTGAGAGGATCGCGTCCCGATACATTCAGAACGGCCATGCGGTCGGCACCAGACACTTCGTCGGCCTGCTGTTTCGGAAGGTTGAGCGAGTCGAGGATGATGCGAAGCTCTCCCTCACTCTCAGCGTCCGCGAACTCCCACAGATCGAACGATAGGTGTCGTCCGTCCGAATCACATGCGATCTGCCGACCCCAGGTTCTCGGCTCCTCTGTATGACGTAGCCGGAAGAAGTGGAACAGCGGCTGTTCGAGGGTTCCTGGCTTAAGCCCCAGCGAGCGCAACCGCTTCTGAAGCGGCTGACTTAGGTCGAACAGCCTCTCGCACTTCTCGCGATTCCTGCTGACCCACGTCAAGAGAGAGCCTGCGCCGCGGGTGAAAAGCGCGAAGTCTGGAACGAGGCCAAACTCAAAGACAGCGGCCCCGGCCGCTTCGGGTGTGCCGCCGTTTTTCAACACCGTCAGCAGGTAGTCCACCTGTTCATCCGCATGGCGGATCTGCTTCATCTCGCTCAGGTACTTCAGCACCTCTCGGACATCTGCACGCAGGGGACCAGCGAGCCGCTCCAATAGTAGTTCGGAGAGGTCCTGTGCCATGGTCGAGAGCGACAGCTCCGTGAACGTGGCGATGTCGAGCGAGTCCTCCGAGGCCGTCCGTGGCCCTGGCGGAAAGAACACGAGCACGGGCACGAGGGAATGGTCCCGGAGCCTGATGATGGTGGCGGCGGTGGCCTCGAACGGCGCAATGGGGGTCTCCTTGAGGACACACACAGTCCAACGCGGATCGCTCAAGGCCGCTGCGAGGCGCTCCATCACTGCCTCAGGCAGGGTGGTCACGCGCAGCCGATGCCCAGGCCCCGCAGATTCCAGAACCTCACGTAGCCGTGGGGCTAGCTGTTCGGCGAGGGCCTCGTACTGATCCTCGGGAGAGGCTGGAACGATTGGGGTGAGCGTGATCACGCTGTCCTTCCCGAGTCAGCGCGTAGCTCGTAACGCGGGCGAATGGTTTGCGCGTTGTAGGCGTCCGAGAGATCGTCGTAGAAGCCAATCTCTCGCAGCCGGTCCTTGAACGCTCGTACGTTCTCTCTGAATGCTCGGTGCTCATCCAATGACACCGGCTTCCGGCCCGCCGGAGTCGTGCCCGGAGCGATGACGAAGCCATACCGGCGTTCCATCCAGGAGAGGAAGTCCTCGATCAAGATCGGCTCCGTTTCGAAGCGCCGGCCCTGTGGAGTCTCCTTCGCCTTCAATACTGCAAGTTGCACCAGCACCTCAAGCGTGCGACCGCCAAGGTGCCACCGCCGGGGGTTCGCGCGGGACTTGCCCTGAACAAGCACTCCGAATGGCGCGTTCTTCTGGAACAGCTTGTCGAGCATCTCAACGAGGTACTTGATGTGGTGGGCCTGCCGGACGTGAGTGACGACCTCGATGAGCGTCTCGAACGACGACAGGCCAGCGCTTAGAATGTCTTCGATTTCAGGCGGCAGGCTCTCGTCATCCTCATTTAGGCTGCGAATATGCTTCAACGTCGCCTTGAAGTCTGCTTCGAATTCTGGTGTGGGGTTCGCCAGCAGCGCCGGCACTTCGAACGGATCCTCGGTGATTCGCTCCTCGCGCGCATACCGAAGAAGCTGGTTCATCGAGAACACCGCCTTCACCAAGTCTCCCAGTTTCGCGTACTCACCCGCAGCGTCCTCCTGGGCAAGCTGCGCCATGCGGGAACGGTAGTCTCCCCCCATGTCCGTTGTGAACGTAACGGAGTATGGGCACTTCTCGAACGGGTCGGCCTCTGTGCCGTACACGGGGCACGTGCGACAGGTGGGATGCGACCCGCACTGCTTGATCCACCCAGAGAGCTGACGGCCGAGCCGCAACGTGAAGATTCCGAGATGCAACCCCAGAATGGTCCTCAGGTAGTCGATCATCACAGAGCGCGGAATGTCCTTATAGGACAGAATCCGCTCGATGTCGTCACAGAGCACGCGCGACTGCCCGGTGCACAGCGGTGCGTAGGGCGTGATCTTCTCGCCTGACGGATGAGTGTCGCTGACGCCTTCAACCAGTTTCAGAACCGCGAGTGTTTCCAGATCGAACTTTGCGTGTGGTTCGTACGCGCGCCCCCGCTCCAGGTAGGATTTGAGTTCTCGATGGGCGCCGCCACCGCCATGCTCAAGCATCGCGTACAGGGCATCGGCAAAGTTGTAGTCGCGGCAATGCTTTGCGACGCGAATCTTGTGCGCGTCAAGGTGAAGGGGCCTCAGTGAAGCGATGGCTTCTGTTGGGCGTCCACGGTTCACAAGATCGAAGACGTCGGTCTCAAGCCACTGCCGCGCGATCTGCTCATTCTCGGTGAACCCGGAGACGCCCGCGAGCGCCGCGAGGCGTTTGAAATGCACCTCGACCTTCTCGAATTCCTTCTTCTGTCGTCCGGTGGTCGCCGGCCTCATGCCGTTGGTTTTGAGCCACAGGAACAGGACCACCAACACTCGGTCCAGCTGCACTGTCTTAGGGTCCGGATAGAAGATCCGCGGATTCCTGAACTCCTGGTCCTCCTTACGAAGTTTCATACGGCCTCCACACTCGCGGCGACTTCGAGGCCGTGCCTCACCAACGCGAGGCGGATCCCTTCCGGGCGGTTCTCCGCCGAGACCTCGTAGAACTCCTGGTCGTCCGCTGACAGGAGCACACGGTCAAAGGTGGTTGCGACAAGCTCGTTGCGGAAGATCAGGAGGTTCACGAACAGCCCCTGAAGGTCTGTTGCGGTAGGCCGATAGCCGTGGCGTATCAGCTCCATCATTTCCAACAGGTCAAGCGAGATTCGGAGGCGCGCCGGCCCATTCACCGACACGAGCTCGACAGCGTCCGGGGCGAACTCCAAGAAGTCCTCGTGGGCCGGTCGAGACACGTTGATCAGAAAGTCGGTCTTCGGAAACAGCCGGTACGATCGCACTGAGGCGTCCTTCAGACGAGAGACGCGCAGGGCAAGATAGTTGCGTCGCAGTCGGGCATTCCTGACACCCTCAGCAACGCTGATGGCCTCGACGACTCGATCGCGAAGGTCGATGCAGGCCCGGTCGCGGTCCTCAGCAGTGCGGGCAGCGATCACGGCCTCCAGCAGGCCAACTGCGGTGTAGGGCAACATCTCCCGCCACCTGTCGTCACGCCGCTCGAAATAGGCCCAGCGGCGCAACACAGATGCGAGCTGTCGTCTTGCACCAACGACCGTGGGAAAGGGCACGTCGTCGCTGGGTCTCGGGACCTCACTGGCCAATCGCCTCAACTGCGTCGCCATCGCGCCTGACCGACCGTCGAACGTCATCCAAGGAACTGCCCCATCAACGTCACGATCGAGCTGGCGGTCGAGAGTCGGATGATTAACACGTCCGACGTCTGCCTCTCGCAGGCGCCGTACCAGTCTGTCGACTGCGCGTTCAGGACCGACAGTCTGAACCGGCAGCGCGGCGCCCGCGTCCGTGTCGGCGAATGCCTCCGTGTAGTTCAGAGCCAGCAGCGGCGCCACACCAGCCCTCCCAGCGTGCTCAACAAGCGCCGCAACGTCGCCGCACCCGTGATCTCTGAGCAGAAGCCACGACAAGGCTGATCGAAGGTCGCGCATCGTCACGTGAGCGCGCCTCCGAAGGTGAACCACCTCAAAAAGACGACGAACGCGCTCCCGCACTGCGGGGCCGGAGTTGGCGTCGCGCAGCGTGTTCGCATTATGGAAAAGGGGACACAGCTCACGCAGCGAGCATGCCCCACACGCTGCCCATAGCTCCGGCTGGAGTAACTGCATGAGCTGGCGCTCGACTAGCGAGTCCGATCCGCCAGCAGTGACGGCCCGAAGATTGAGGTTCACTAGAAGGGCACCCTCGGGCGCTGAGGCACCCGCCAGCGAATCGGCCACGAACCTCCGCAGACCTGAATAGGCACTTGCACGCGGGCCATGAGCGAGGAAATCAAGCAGGCGACCCTCGTTGATGGCGATGAGCCGTACGTTCTTGCCTGCCAGCCCTGGGATCTCAGCCCCTTCGAACGGCGCGAAGAAGGCGTCGAGGACGTCATCGTTAGATCGGTCCTCTTCGTCTTGCGATCCGTCGTAGTTCGTCTCGTAGTCGCGGCCCTCCCACGTCCACGTCGAGCCGTTTCCGCTCTCGAGGCGAGCTATGGCCGCGCCATTTCTTACGAACAGCGCTTCTACCTGCTGTAGGAAGGCGGTCTTTCCGTCTCCCGCATTGCCAGTCACAATCACGAGCCGGTACCGACCCGTCGTGATCGCTGGAGCGAGCTTCTCATCCAGACCTGTCTGGACGTAGGTCAAGTTCGCGATCTCGTCGAGACCGCGCGTCCCGGTGTTGGTTCTGCGGGCCTGACTGTAGAGGGTCAGCATTCTCGTGACGTACGGGTTGTAGTCGCTCCGACCGCGCTCCTCCTTTTCCAGGGTGAGTCCTCGGAAACTCGCCGGCGGAGCCTCCGGCGCTACTGGGGCCAGCATGGAGGGCACGGCGTTGAGCGCAGCCTTCATCTCGGCGGCACTCTGGAACCGGTTCGCGGCCTGTGGCTGTACCGCCTGCGCTAGGAATTCAGCGACTTCACGGGACAGCCGTTGTTCAACCGCCACCTCGCGCGGGTCGTAGGGTGAGCCGTTCTCGGGTCTTTCGTGCGGGAACGGGTGACGATGGACTACGAGCTCGTAAAGAACAACGCCGAGCGAGAACAGATCTGCGTGCGCGCCCCAGCCTGCTGTAGTGACGTCAGGAGCCCAGTACCGACGCGTTCCTGCGCGCCCCTTGGCCTCGGTGGCCTTCGCTGCGATGTTGAAATCGATCAACTTCGGCCGATGCGACGGCAGCTCCAGCATGATGTTCGGAGGCTTGATGTCCCGGTGGTAGACACCCTGCTCGTGGATAGCCTGCAAGGCATCGAGCAGCTCAAGGCCAATCCGCTTTATGTCTGACCAGGCGAGGCGCCGCTCGTCCGCGCAGTACGGGGTGAGCGTCTCACCGTCCACGAACTCAGAGACGATGTATGGATGACCGAGCGGTGGAGCCAGGCGATCCATCCACACGATGCGAACGATGTTCGGATGGGCTGGCAGTAGTGGTTGAACTTCGTTGAACTCGTGCAGCGCCAGGTCGGCATTGTCCGTATCGACGAGGACCTTCATCGCGTACGTCCGCTGATGGTCCAAGTTGAAGACGCGGTACACCTTGGCGAACGTGCCCTTTCCGATCTCCTCGTCGAGCCGCCACTTTCCGTCCAGGATTGCACCGACTTCAAGCTCCTGTGGCGCAGGCGACGGCGGCTCTGACTTGTCCCTGCGACCAGGTCCAGTAGTCATGCCGAGGACCTGTCGAATGCGAGTCAGGGCTTCAGTGGCCGACGGGCGCAACTTGAAATCGTCCGTCCGCAGGAGGTCGAGGGCCAGCTCGTCGATCTTTGAATCGATCCCGGCACGGACGTCGGATGGCATCTTGCTCGGGCAACCGCCAGACGTGCGAGCCTCGTCGGAATTCGCAAACGGCAGTTCGTCCGTAAGCAGCCGATAGAGAAGCACTCCGAAGGAGTACATGTCCGAAGACGTGTCGAAGTCATAATCGAGAACGTCCGACAGCTCCGGAGGCAGGTACGCAGGATCGCTGCGTTTCTGCGTGTCGGGAAAGACCGTGCGCTTCGCATCAATCCACGCGCGATCGAAATCGGTCAGCCTGGGCTTCCGGTCGAAGCCAACCAGCACCGTCGCCGGGCACACGTTTCTATGTACTACGTCGGCCGCGTGCACGGCCTCCAGAGCGGCTGCGACCCCCTCGGCAATCTCCAGGCGTTCCCGAATTGTCAGCCTCTCGCGCTCCTGGTTCGTGAGGAAGCCGTGTAACGTGCCGTACTCAGACCACTCCGTGACCTCGAAGAACTCCTGGTCTTCCTCGACGTAGTCGAACTGAAGGACTGGAAGGAGGTTCGGGTGTCGACCGATCTTCGCAATAGCCTCTGTCGGGCGTCGTACGACGGCCTTCCGCTGCTCGACCTCGTCATGGCTCCCGCTCTGGTCGATCCTCCAAGTACGCACGCGGTACCGAGCGGGGTCACCCTCGATGTAGGCGCGGCGAGCCACGTACATGGCCTCTTCCGGGGCCACGTGGAGGGTCTCGACTATTTCGTAGCTTCCGACTCGCCGTCTGCGCTGGCGCTGCCGCGCCGCCCACTTTCCCTGGAGCGCCTGTTCCATCGGGGCAATCAAGCTGCCCAAGTCCTCACCGCGTCGATGTCCTGGGACGTTTCGCTCGTCCTGCAACCAGCGGGGGAGAGCAGAGAGCGAGACCACGGAGCCCTTCCACTCACCACCGATGTGGATCGCCGTGCCGTCTGGGACAACTAGTGCTGGCAGGACAGCCGCATGGCTCGCCAGTGCGCCAAGCTCGGTCTTCAGGACCTTGCATTTGTGGTTGACCGTCCACATTGGGCAACGTCTTGGAGTTTGATTCAGTAGCCACTCCTGATCGTCACCCGTGAGTCGGCCGTACCACTCCTTCGCCTCGATCACGAACACGGCATGACTTGCAAGGCACACGATGTCGAACTCGAGAGCATCGTGGCCGCGCTGCTTCAACTGGAAGTTCGGTGCGAGTGCCCACGCACGCGGCAGGGCCAGTCGGAGAGTCTCCAGCACAAGGGACTCGAACCGGCCCACTGGGCCGTCGCTGCCAGACGGAGTGTAGGTCACGCGAGCCATTGAGGCACGACCTCCTCTTCAACGATGCGGAACGCTTCCTTCTCTGCGACAGCGGCACGGGTGCGAGCATCTGTGGCAACGGTACAGTGCTCCGCGGAGTGCTCGACCCAGCGGCCCCCAGGCTCAGGAAGCGGCAGGTCGCCTAGCAGGTCTTCTCTCATGCCGGGGATCGAGGTTCCGTAAGCAGTTGTGCGGAGAAGTTCGGCGCCAACGGAAGAGCTGAGAATGCTGTAAAGTGCGGGGCCCAAAGTGTCGTGTGGCACAAGCCGTAGCACGTCCTCGGAAACAGCGGCACCAGCCGGCGTGTGGGCTGCTCGCTCAACTCTGCCAAACAGCGCCCCCTCATTCATCTGCCCTCGACTCGCGATCAGCAGATAGTCCGGGTCGACGTCCAGTCGCTCGGACGGAGCCTGTATGCGACGCGGCACAGGGCGGATCGCGAAGATATCGCGCTGCGAAAAGAGGTCGACGCCGTGGGGAGGAACACATGGCACGCGCGCCAATCGTCCCCCCTTGAAGAGACCCATTGGCCGAAGCCACTCACGTAATGTGCTGCGCCAACTGCGCCGAAGGCCTTGCAGCCTCTCGCCCATGGAAGCGAAATTCCATGCGCGAAACGACGACAGGTCTCCCGTCCACGTGACATAGCGTGGGTGGGCGTCGCCATTCGCTCTTGAGAGCCCTTCGGGCACCATGCCGAGTGCGATCCGACGGGCCTTCTCAACCTCACGCCAGAACACGCCGCGGTCATCTCGGCACGCTTGTACGAGCAAGGCGACTCTCCTAACCACCCTAGATGGAGCAACAGGCACCGGGAGCGAGGCGAGGAGGTCGAGACGAAGGCCCAGGATCTTCGTCCCGTAGCACGTCGACCGGATGGCCTGCAATCCGGTCGGACTGGCCAGCCAGGCGTACGTGAAGAGGGAGTACTCGTCGTCAGGGTCCTGGAAGCGAAGCGCCACGGCGTGGGGACCAACGTGCTTCCCCACCATACGATCATCTGCCAACAGGCATCGACCGAAGAGCTCGGTTTCGCCAAGGGTTCCCGCGCCAGCGATGAGCACCTGCCCGTGCTCGATTCTGTGCCGAGCTGGGTGAGGTATACAGTCGTGTCGAATGAACCGTCCCGCAGGTTCAGCTCGGAACATGTCTCCCTGCGAAAGAAACTCGAGACCATGCTGCGGTGAACAGTGCACGTTGACGAAGCGCGAGCCGTAGGACTCGCCAAATGTGCGGACGATGTCGCTCAACGGCCGCGCGGAGCGGGAGCCCGCCCGTCGAATGCGTTCGATCGTCGGCGAGTAGTTGAACGCGCGCAGGGCTCTGCCGTCCGGCTCGCCGACGAGAAAGGCTCTCATTCGAAGTGGCCCTTAGCCTTGATGCGCTCGTATTCCTGCGCGACGAGCGGAAGGTCATCAGCTAGGCGTCGGTCACGCCGTAACCGGATACGTTCGTGTACTCGTCCATCCCGCTCCCATCGATCAGGCACTTCGATCGCGAACAGACTCTCCGTTCCGTCTGCCTCGCGAACGTAACGAGGCTCACCGCGGCGGCCGTGCCCGCACTCCTCAGCGATGGCCATGAACACTGGGCGCTGTTTGGGCCCTTTGGCCCCGACCATGAGGGTCTCGTCATGAGCACGCCTCCTCACAAGCACACAACTGGCTTGAACCGACACCTGCGGAAGGAAGGTCTCTGCCGGTAGGTCGACGCTACCAAGAAGCTCCCCGTTCTGAAGCAGCCACCAGCGCACGAATTCCATTTGTTCGCCAGGATTGCCGAGAATGCCGTTGGGCAGCACCAATGCCATGACGCCGGTACCGGGTCGTAGGAACTTCCAGCACGCTTCAATAAAGAGGACCTCTGGCGCCACTCGTCGCTGCAAGGCGTGCTTGACCCAGCCATTTCCGTGACGCCGCCAACTATGTCCGAGATCGTAGTGGCGGAGAACCTCAGGATCCTCAACAGGGATCTTGGCGCCGAATGGCGGGTTGGTAAAAACGTAATCGAACTGGCCGTGTGCGCCGCCAGCGCCGACACCAAGCTTGCCCTCAACTGCAGCCATCTCCGGCGTGCGGTAGCGTGTCTTATCGATTGTCTCTTTAGTCCCGAAGACGGCGTACTCAAGTGTATTGAAGCTGAAAATGTGTCCGTGCCCATCGCCGTTCATAACCATGTTCATTCGAGCCGCTTTGCGAAGGTCACCATCGACATCGAAACCGAACAAGCTCTCGCCGGCATATCTGCGGATCCGGGGACCGGCTTTCTTGAGTTCTCTCGGTACCGGATGGTCGGGATAGGGACACCCGATCTCTGAGAGGATCCGTCGACGAGCGTGGTTAAGCGCAACAATCAAGAAACCGCCGCTTCCGCACGCGGGATCGAGCACGCGCTTACCCGGTTGCGGGTCGACCATCTCTACCATCATTCGGATCACGTTGCGTGGCGTGAAGAACTGACCTTTCTTCTGCTTCAATGTGTGCGAAGTGATAGCCTCGAATGCCATGCCCTTCGCGTCCGTGTCAGTGGCCAAGAGATCGAACCGAGCGAGCTGTGCGGCTACGTACGCCAGCGCGCGTTCGTTCATTTCTAGGCGCTCATAGCCGTCAAAGACGTCCTCGAACTCGTGCTTTACGAGGTCAAAGAGTTCGTGAATCCGTCTTGCGATTCGACCCTGGCCGTCTGGCGTGTTCCGCTCAGTAGCTCCAACAAAGAACCGACGCTTGCTCGCTTTCTCGTCAAGGATCTTTGCGAAGATCAAATAGAGCAGCTGCCAGAAGGCCTTCTCGTCCCTCAATCCCTGAGTGGACAGGTAGTCGTGACAATGATTGAAGGCGCGCAGCAGTGAATCGCCTGTGGCCACCCGCAGCGGGCGCCTGTCTGCATCGTTGAGCTCGGCCAGGGTCTCGTCTGGGCCAGGGAAATCGGTGAGCTCAGTGGAGATCGGAAGGCCATTCGCCAGATCGTACGTCCGCATGCGGAAGGCCATGTCTCTCCCGTTGGTCCAGACCCCATATACTTCAGCGCGCTCGTCGCTCAGGTTGGACAGGACCAGATCCAGTTGGCCGATCGCGGCATCGGAAACCTTCGCGGTGGCCTTGGCGATGAGGGCAACGCGAATGATGTTCTCTAGCTCGGGAGGCTCACCGTGGGCGTAGACGGCGATTGCAACAGTGACCGTCTTCCTCTTGCCCTCGTCATTGACACAGGGGACCTTGACGTCCCGCTTCATGTCCGAGAGTTCGACGCGGTATTCGCGGTGAAGCTGCTCGACCAAGCTCTGAAGCACGCGCTCCTCTGGCTTGTCCGGCTTGAGTTCGCCGGTCAGGGCACAGACGAGAGTGTCCTGCGGAATCGGCTCTTCCGATTCCTCACCCAGGGCGTCGTCTGTCGCCGCCGGTTCAAGTTCCGATTCCTCCAGTTCGCTCACCTTCTGTCGTTTGGCCAAACCGCTCCCTCGTTATCGTCCAAGCCCGTGACAGGGCAGGTCACCCGCGTGGAGATCCGCGCAGGTTTGTGCGGTGTATCGGCCTGGGTGGGGTATTCCCCCACAGAGGCACGCACGGATTCGCTGGATATTCGCCCAAGATGACGACAGGTCCGTGCTAATTGTTCAGGGGCATTCTATGGCAGGGCTCGCGTGCGGGTGCCGGCAAGTTCACCAGGTCGGTTCCGCCATGCGCGAGGGCTGGGTCTATACTGGTGAGCGGTCTAGCGTCGGGTTGTGTTGCTCTCTGAGCCCGTGTTTCGGTGACGAGGGAATCCCGAAAGTGATCTGGGGACATTAAGAGGCCTGACACAATTCGTGACACAATTTGCGGATCCGGCTGCCAGTGACGGCCGCAAGTTGTTGATTCTAAACAGCCGGAGAGATGGCCGAGTGGTTGAAGGCGCACGCTTGGAAAGCGTGTGTAGGGGAAACTCTACCGTGGGTTCGAATCCCACTCTCTCCGCCAACATTCGCCACACCCTCGCTTGCTCGAGGCTTTCGGTTGGCAGGCCGCGTCAGGCGAGCCACACAGACACGCGCCCTGGGGTTCCCTCCAGCGGTCGCCCGCGCGATCGTGGAGCGCGAACTCGGTGCGCCGATCGAACAGGTGTTCGAGGCCTGGGAGGACCGGCCATTTGCCGCCGCGTCCATCGGGCAGGTCCACCGCGCACGGCTCCGTCAGGAGCAGGTCTGGGTCGCGGTCAAGGTCCAGAAACCCTACTCGAAAGAGCTCTTCGGCCGGGACTTCTCCGTCATGGCCGGCGTGGCCCACCTGGCCCACACGCGCGGCCTCTACCCCCACATCCGGTGGAAGGAAGGCCTGGTCGAGCGCCGGCAGATCATGCGGGAGGAGCTGGACTTCGGGTTCGAAGCCGCCTCGACGCGGAAGATGCGCCGCGTGCTCCGGCCCCACGGCATCTATGTCCCGAAGGTGTTCGGGCGCTACTGCACCCCCATCGTGCTGGTCAGCGAGTTCCTGGACATGGTGCGCATGGCCGACTACCTGCGCATCGCGCAGACCGACCCCGACCGCCTGCAACAGTGGCGGGCCAGAGAACCGCATGCGGCCGCGGCTGATGGCCCGCCGCCTGGTGCACTCGTTTCAGCGCCAGATGATGGAGGACAACCGCTTCCACGGCGACATGCACCCCGGAACATCGGCCTCCTGCGCAACAGCCGGCTGGCGCTGATCGACTTCGGCACGACGAACTGCTCAGCATACCCCCGATGCCGTTTTCGTGTTATATGCTTGTGCGCCGAGGGCCACCGCACACGCTGTTTGCGGCGGCGGCAGGCCCGCGAAGGGGTTCTCCGATGGACATGCCACGACTCAGTAAGTCGGTCAAACAGATTACGGTTCTGCAGCGGGATCCGTCCGGGGCCACCACGCCGGTCGTCGTGTTCAAGCGCCGTCGGGAAAAGAAGAAGAGCACGCGGCTGATCCGGCCCATCGAGCGGGTGACGCGGTCGCTCGCCGAGGCGAGTGCCGCTGCGACCGGCACCTACCTCCGGCGGCACAAGAAGTCCAACCGCAAGCGGCGCGATGGCTGGGTGCGCGATATCCAGAACAACGTGGTCAAAGCCAGCCGCAAGGCCCTGAAGGAAATCAGGCCGGCCGCGTTCCTCGGACTGTAGCGCCGCGCCCGCCGTCATCAACCTCAAGGAGCGAGACCGTTGGCTACCACTTCAGCAGACGCCCCCGCCGCCAAGGCGGACTCGAAAGCGCCCGTCGTCATCGACCTCGGCAAGCATCGACGCAAGCGCATCAAGGATCTCCGGCGCGGGACCGGCCGTCTCACCGACGAGATCAACGGCTGCGTCGAGGAACTAAAGGCGGCAGGCACCCTTGCGGCCGACGCCCAGACCGTCGTGGTCGTCGTCCGCCAGAAGCGGCGCCGAAGGACCGGCCTGCTGCCCGGCCTCTAGGCCCGCACGTCACCCCAGGAGCGCCGGGACTCTCGTCCGGGCGCTCCCGACTCGTCGCCGGCGCTCTCGACTCACGACTCGCAATCCAATCGCGCCCACCACATTCCAACCAAGTCGGCGGCCGGGCCGTCCAACGCCCGACATGGCGCGCCTTCCGCTCGACCTCCACCAGTCGCTGAGCCGACTGCACCGCGACAAGGCCTTCACCCTCGTCACCGTGCTCACCCTCGCCCTGGGCATCGGGGCCAACACGGCGGCGTTCAGCGTGCTCCGCGCGGTGCTGCTGGAGCCGCTCCCCTATCCGGACCCGGCACGGCTGGCCGTCATCTGGGGCCCGGATCGGGCCGAGACGACGTGGCTGTCCCTGCAGGAAGTGGCCGCCTACGGCCGGGAGTCCCGCGCGCTGACCGGGGTGGCCGGCTACCGCGAGATGGACGCCACCCTCACCGGCGGACAGGAACCGGAACGCATCCGCGCCGCCGCCACCACGGCCACGCTGTTCGAGACGCTGGGCGTCGCCCCCGCCATCGGCCGGTGGGTGCCGTCAGCCGAGCTGGCGTCCGCGCCGGACGTCATCGTCCTGGGCCACGGGCTGTGGCAGCGGCGCTTCGGCGGCAACCCGGCCGTCATCGGCCTGACCATCCAGGTGAACGGCGCCCCGCGTACCGTGACGGGCGTGATGCCGCCGGATTTCAGGCTGCCCACGGACTACGGCGCGCAGCGCCCGACCGAGGCGTGGCTGCCCGAGCCGCCGACACCCGACCTTGGCGCCTGGGGCAACCGCTCGTACATCGGCGTCGCCAGGGCCTCCACGGCCGTGAAGGACGATCTGCTCAGCCGCGAGCTGGCCTCCATCGCGCAAGGGTGGGTGAACGCCGGCTACGTGCAGGCGCGCCCCGATGGCAGCCTCGGGGCGCTGGCCAGGAGCGCCGTCCCGGTGACGACGTTCGTGACGGGCCAGGCCGAGCAGCCACTCGCCGTGCTGCTGGCCGCCGTCGCGCTGGTGCTGCTCATCGCGTGCGCCAACGTCGCCAACCTGCAGCTCGCACGAGCGGCCGTGCGCGAGCGCGAGCTGTCGGTCCGCGCGGCGCTCGGCGCCAGCCGGGCCCGCATCATCAGGCAACTGCTCACCGAGAGCGTCGTCGTCGCGCTGGCCGGCGGCGTCGCGGGGCTGGCCGTGGCGTGGGCCGGGCTGCAGGTGGTCGTGGCCATGCGGCCCGCCGACCTGCCGCGCCTGGACAACGTCTCCCTCGACGGAGGAGTGCTGGCCGTCACGGCGCTGCTGGCCGTCCTCACCGGCCTGGCCTTTGGCCTGGTGCCCGCGCTGCAGCTCTCCAAGACGGACGTCGCCGGCGTGCTCAACGACGGCAGCCGCGGCGCCACGCTCGGCCGGTCGGGCCGGGTAACGCGTCGTGCGCTGGTGGTGCTGCAGGTGGCCTCGTCCGTCGTCCTCGCGCTGGCGGCCGGGCTGCTGATTCGCAGCCTCGTGGAGATGCAGCGGATCGATCTGGGCTTCGAGCCGCACGGCGTCCTCACGGCGGACCTGCAGGTGCCGGCCACCGACTACCCGCGACCCGAGGACATCGTGCGCTTCTACCGCGACGTCGGCGAACGCGTCGCGGCGCTGCCAGGCGTACGCGCGGCCGGCGCCGTGCGCGTCCTGCCGCTGTCGCGGTCGATCGGCGACTGGTCCATCCGCATCGAGGGCCAACCCTACGTGGCCGCGGAGAACCCGAACGCCGACTACCAGGCGGTGACACCGGGCTATTTCGAGGCGATGGGCCTGCGGCTGGCTCGGGGCCGCTTCCTGACGGCGCGGGATCGCGAGGGCACGCTGCCCGTGGCCGTCATCAACGAGACCATGGCCGAGCGCTACTGGCCCGGCGAGGACGCCATCGGACGCCAGTTCATGATGGGCACCGACGACAAGCCCTGGCTCACCATCGTGGGCATCGTGCGCGCGGTGCGGCACAACGCCGTCATCGAGGAGCCGCGCGCCGAGATGTACGTCGCGCACGCCCAGCTGCCGGAGCACATCCGGTCGGCGCCGCGCGGGATGACGCTGACCATCAGGACCGAGGGCGACCCGCTGGCGCTCGTGCCGGCGGTGCGGGATGCGGTGCACGCGGTGGACGCCAACCTGCCAGTCTCGGGCCTGCGCACCATGGAGGCCGTCACGGCCCAGGCGCTGTCCCAACCGCGGTTCATCACCTGGCTGCTGCTGGCCTTCGCGGCGGCGGCGATGGTGCTGGCGGCCGTCGGGCTCTACGGGACGATCTCGCTGCTCGTGTCCGAGCGCACGCGCGAGCTGGGCATCCGGCTCGCCCTGGGCGCGGGCCGCAGGGCCGTCATGCGACTCGTGCTGAGCGAGGGCGTCCGCCTGACGGCCGTGGGCGTGGGGCTCGGGCTCGCGGGCGCGGCGGCGCTGACACGCACGCTCGGCAGCCTGGTCTACGGCATCGGCGTGCTGGACCCCGTGACGTTCCTGCTGGCGCCGGCGGCGCTGGCCGCCGTCGCGCTCCTCGCCTGCCTGTTGCCGGCGGTGCGCGCCGCGACGATTCCCCCGGCGGTGACGCTGAAATAGGGTCGCTGCTGGTCGTTGACAATGTGCCTGCGTGCAGCCACATTGGGGGGGTGACGACGGGACGCGGCGATCGGTGACCCTGCAGGCGGACTCTGGCTCGTTACACACCGTCTACCTGCTCTCGCCGGCGCACTGCGGCGGCCGCCGGGCGACGTTGCTGCTGAAGCCGGAGGCGAGCTCGCCCCTGGCGCTCCGGCTGCGGGACGGCACGCTCCCGCTCGGCGAGGCCTTCGCGTTCATGAGCGGGCTCTACTTCCGCGGCAAGCTGGCGTACGCGCGTGCGTTCACCGCACGGCAGGTGACGGGCGCCGCGAGTCTCGTCATCACGCCGACCCGAGGCCTGCTGGATCCGGACACGCTGGTGTCCGTGGACCTGCTGCAGGAGTTCGCCGCCACGGACATCGCGTCCGGCGATCGCCGCTATCGGGCGCCGCTCGAGCGGGACCTGGCGGCGCTGGTACCGCGACTCTCGGCCGTTGCGCGCGTGGTGCTGCTCGGCAGCATCGCCTCGGACAAGTACGTCGACGTGCTGGCGCCCGCGCTCGGCACGCGCCTGCACTATCCGGTCTCGTTCATCGGCCGGGGCGACATGAGCCGCGGCGGGATGCTGCTGCGGCACGCGGCGAGCGGCGAGGAACTGGAGTACGCGCCGCTGGACCCGGCCGCTACGCGGCGTGGGCCGCGACCGCCGAGGCTGGAGCCGCTGACGCCGTCGAGACGACCGAGATGAGCGCCTATCCCATCGAGCCGCCGGTGGAGCCGATGCTCGCCCGCATCGCGGAGGCACTGCCGTCCGAAGGCACGTTCCTCTACGAGCCCAAATGGGACGGCTTCCGCGCCATCGTCTTTCGAGGCGGCGGCGAGGATCTCTACATCCAGAGCCGCGACCTGAAGCCGCTGGACCGGTACTTCCCCGAGCTGCACGAAGCCCTCGTGGCGGCTCTGCCCGCGGGATGCGTGGTGGACGGCGAGATCGTGATCGCGACGCCGGACGGCCTGGACTTCGACGCCCTGCAGATGCGGCTGCACCCGGCGGCCTCGCGCGTGGCGAAGCTGTCGAAGGCCATGCCGGCCTCGTTCGTCGCGTTCGACCTGCTCGCGGTGGACGGGCGCGACATCCGTGCGTCGTCGCAGACCGCGCGGCGCACGGCGCTCGAAGGGCTGCTGGCAACGACCAGCCCGCCGCTCCACGTGACCCCGATGACCCGCGACGTCGTCGTGGCCGCCGAGTGGCTGGACCGCTTCGAAGGCGCGGGGCTCGACGGCGTCGTCGCCAAGCCGGCGGACGGGCCGTACGTCCCGGGCAAGCGGGCCATGTTCAAGGTGAAGCACGTGCGGAGCGCGGACTGCGTGGTGGCGGGCTTCCGCTGGCACACGCACGGGCGCGACGAGCTGGTCGGGTCGCTGCTGCTGGGGCTCTACGACGATGCCGGCCGGCTGCAGCACGTCGGCGTGACGTCCGCGTTCACCGCCGCGATGCGGAGACAACTGGCCGGCGATCTCGCGCCGCTGCGGGAGGGCGCGCTCGACGACCATCCGTGGCGGGCATGGGCGAACCCGGACGAGGTGACCGGCCGCATGCCTGGCGGGCAGAGCCGCTGGAGCGCGGGCAAGGACCTGTCGTGGGAGCCGCTCCGCGTGGAGCGCGTGTGCGAGGTGAAGTACGACCACATGCAGGGCGACCGCTTCCGCCACGCGGCGGTGTTCCTCCGGTGGCGGCCCGACAAGGCGCCGCGCGACTGCACCTACGACCAGCTCGAGGTCACGGCGCCGTACGAGCTCGCGCGCGTATTTTCTGGTTCATAGCGCGGGCGTTCGGCGCGGGTCTCCCGTTGGTCGACCCGCCAGAATCACGCGTCGTGCCTTCCGGTATCCCACTCGTCCGGCGTCTCGTCCGGATCGAGCGGCTCCTGCGCAGGACGCAACGCGTCCGGTACGTGCTCGAGATTGATGCGAATCCGGGTCCACGTCCGGAAGCGGCCGCGCATGGCGTCCACCAGTACGTCCTTCGCCTCGAGGTGGCTCGCGGCATCCGGGTGCCGTGCCTTCCAGCGCTCCAGGCCCGCGAGCGCAGCGTCTTTCGAGGCGGAGCGCGCAATCTCGATCAGCGGCCTGGACGGCGCCCGCCGGCGCGAGGGCTGCACGCGCGGCGGCTCCCCTTCCTGCTTGCGGTACTGCGGCGGCCATGGCGCGTCGCCGAGCCCGTCGCGCTCGTGGCGGGCGGAGAGATCGAGCAGGCCGTCCAGCGAGCAGGGATGCGCGTCGATGCCGGCGTGGCGATCGCCGATGGCCCCGAACCGCGCCGGCATGGTGGCCAGCGTGAAGTCCGCGGGGTCGGCAAGGGCCACCTCGTCCCACGCGAGCGGTGCGGACACGCGCGCATCGGGCCGCGGCCGCACCGAGTATGCCGCCGCGACCGTCCGGTCCTTGGCGTTCTGGTTGTAGTCCAGGAACACGCCGTGGCGCTCCTCCTTCCACCACTTGCTGGTGGCCAGGCCTGGCGCGCGACGCTCGACCTCACGCGCGAACGCCAGCGCCGCGCGGCGGACCTGATTGAAGCTCCACCGCCGCTCGATGCGCACGTAGACGTGCATGCCGCGGGAACCGGACGTCTTCGGCCAGCCCACGAGCGCGAAGTCGGAGAGCGTGGCCTGCACCACCGTCACCACCTCGCGCAGCTGATCCCATTTCACGCCGGGCACCGGGTCGAGGTCGATGCGCAGCTCGTCGGGGTGATCGAGGTCGTCGGCGCGCACGGGATGCGGGTGCAGCTCGAGGCACGCGAGGTTGGCCATCCAGGCCAGCGCGGCGGCGCTGGTCGGCACCACCTCTTCGGCGGTCCGTCCGGACGGGAAGCTGAGCGAGACGACGTCGATCCAGTCGGGCCGCGCGGTGGGCGCGCGCTTCTGGTAGAAGAACTCACCCTCGATGCCATTCGGGTAGCGCACGAGCACGTTGGGACGCCCGCCGGCGGCACGGAGCGCGCCGTCCGCCACGGCCAGGTAGTAGCGCACGAGATCGCGCTTGGTGTGACCCGGCCCTGGGAACAGCACCTTGTCGGGATTGGTGATGGACACCTCGCGGCCGTCGACACGGACGATCTCGGGCTCGGGGACGGGTGGCATGGGCGCGGGGCGGGTCTGGCGTGGCGGATCAGGAGGCCGGGGCGCGTCCGGCCTGCGCCACGGTCTCCAGGGCGTCCCAGCGCGCCATCGCGGCCTCGATCTCGGCGGGCAGCGCCTCGAGCCGCGTCATCGTGGCGTGGATGTCCGCGGCAGGCCTCTTGTAGAAGTCCGGGGCCGCGACCTCCGCGTTCAGCCGCGCCTGCTCGTCCTCCAGCGCCTCGATGCGCGCGGGCAACGACTCGAGCTCGCGCTGTTCCTTGAAGGTGAGCTTGCGCCTTCGGGTGTCGCCGGCGCTGAAGTCCCGGCGCTCCGTACCGCCTGGGCGTTCTGTGCTGTCGCGGCGCTCCGTGCCATCGATCGTCGCAGGCGTCTGTGCGAAGCGACGGGATGTCAGTCCCGTCGTCGCTGGCTTCAGCCCCGGCGTCGAGGAGGCCAGCCCGGCCTGCCGCCGCCAGTCCTCGTACCCGCCCACGTACTCGCCGATGCGGCCCTCGCCCTCGAACACCAGCGTGCTTGTGATGACGTTGTCCAGGAAGCGCCGGTCGTGGCTCACCAGCAGCAGCGTGCCCGGCCAGGCCACGAGCTGCTCCTCCAGCAGCTCCAGCGTCTCGAGATCGAGGTCGTTGGTCGGCTCGTCGAGCACGAGCACGTTGGCGGGGCGCGTGAAGAGGCGCGCCAGCAGCAGGCGGTTCCGCTCCCCGCCCGACAGGGCCTTCACGGGCGATCGCGCGCGCTCCGGGGAGAAGAGAAAGTCCTGCAGGTAGCCATGCACGTGACGCCGCTGGCCGTTCACCTCCACCGTGTCGTTGCCATCACCGATGGTGTCCACCACCGTGCGCTCCGGGTCGAGCTGCTCGCGCTGCTGATCGTAGTAGGCCACCTGCACGTTCGTCCCGTGCCGCACCTCCCCCGCGTCCGGGGCCAGCTCGCCCAGCAGCAGCCGCAGCAGCGTCGTCTTGCCGGCGCCGTTCGGCCCGATGAGGCCGACGCGGTCACCCCGCATGATGCGCGTGGAGAAGTCGCCCACTACCACCCGGTCGCCGTACGCCTTGCGAACGTGCTCGGCCTCGAACACGATCCGGCCGCTCGACTCGGCGGCGCTCACGTCCAGGCGGACGCGCCCGAGTTGCTCGCGCCTTGCGGCGCGCTCCACCCGCATCGCCATCAGCGCCTTCACGCGCCCCTCGTCGCGCGTGCGCCGCGCCTTGATGCCCTGGCGCAGCCAGGCCTCCTCCTGTGCGAGCTTCTTGTCGAACTTCACCTGCTGCGTGGCCTCCGCAGCCAGCCACTCCTCCTTCTTGCGGACGAACGTGGCGTAGTCGCCGGGCCACGAGGAGAGCCGGCCGCGGTCCAGCTCCACGATGCGCGTGGCCAGCCGCTCCAGGAACGCGCGGTCGTGCGTCACGAACACGACGGCGCCGCCATACTCCAGCAGGAAGGCCTCGAGCCACTCGATGGCCTCGACGTCGAGGTGGTTGGTGGGCTCGTCCAGCAGCAGCAGGTCGGGCTGCGCCACCAGCGCGCGCGCCAGCAGCACGCGCCGCTTCCACCCGCCGGAGAGCGTGTCCACGGGCGTGTCGGCCGGCAGGCCCAGCCGTGAGAGCACCAGCTCCACGCGCTGCTCCAGGCGCCAGCCATCGCGCTCTTCGAGCTCGTGCTGCAGCTGGCCGAGCCGCTCCAGCGCACGCGGACCGGTGTCGTGCGCGACCTCGACGGCGGCATGGTGATACGCCTGCACCAGGCCCGCCAGGTCGCCCAGCCCCTCGGCCACGACGTCGAAGACCGGCGCCGTGGCGGACAGCGGCACGTCCTGGACGAGCCGTGCGATGCCCGCCCCGGGCTGCCGCCACACGGTGCCCCGATCGGGCACGATCTCGCCGCTCAGTATCTGCAGCAGGGTGGACTTGCCCGCGCCGTTCCGACCGATGATGGCGACGCGTTCGCCCGGTTCCACCTGCAGGGCCGCGCCCTCGAGCAGCGGCAGGTGGCCATAAGCGTGATGGATGGCGTCGAGCGTGACGAGAGGCACCGCGTTACACGGTACTACTAGCGGGGCTACGCCCCCAAGCGGGTCGGGCTTCACCCCGCTAGGGGCAGCGTCGCCTTGCCGCGCCCCTGGCGCGGCGAAATAGAATTGAGAGTCATGCCACTCGACCACTACATCACCCTGGGGCGCTCGGGCCTGCGCGTGAGCCCGTTGTGCCTCGGCACCATGACCTTTGGCGAGGACTGGGGCTGGGGCTCGTCGGTCGCCGAATCCGAGGCCATTCTCGCGGCCTACATCGACCGCGGCGGCAACTTCCTCGACACCGCCAACGCCTACACGAAGGGGCACTCCGAGGCCATCATCGGGGACTTCCTGGCCCGCACCCCCGGCCGCCGCGACCGCGTCGTGGTCGCCACGAAGTTCCTGTCGAACCTCTACCCCGGCGATCCGAATGGCGGCGGCTCGGGGCGCAAGTCGATTCACGCGGCGTGCGATCAGTCGCTGCGCCGCCTGAAGACCGACTACATCGACCTCTACTGGATGCACTGCTGGGACCAGCACACGCCCATCGAGGAGACGATGCGGGCGCTGGACGACCTGGTGCGCGCGGGCAAGGTGCGCTACATCGGCTTCTCGGACACGCCGGCCTGGAAGGTGGCGCAGGCGCAGACGCGCGCGCTCTTCGAGGGGTGGACACCGCTGATCGCGCTCCAGATCGAGTACTCGCTCATCGAGCGCACGGTGGAAGGCGAGCTGATCCCGATGGCGCTGGAGCTCGGCCTGGGCGTCACGCCATGGTCGCCGCTGCGGATGGGCGTGCTGTCCGGCAAGTACACGCGCGAGAACGCCGGCACGATGAAGGCGGACCGCGGGGAGCGCGTCACCAGCTTCCTCACCGAGCGCGCCTACACGATCATCGACGAGCTCATCCGCATCGGCCGGGAGACCGGCGCCAGCCCCGCGTCGGTGGCGCTGGCGTGGGTGCAGGCGCGTCCGGGCGTGGCGTCCACCATCATCGGCGCGCGGCGGATGGATCAGCTGGAGCAGAACCTGGCGGCGCTCGACGTGGTCCTCACGCCGGCGCACGTCAAGGCCCTGGACGCGGTGTCGGAGCCGACGCTCAACTTCCCCGCCGGCATGCTCAAGGCGGTGAAGATGTTCACGCACGGCGGCATGACCGTCAACGGCGTCACCGCGCCGGTGTGGCCCGTGGCCCCGAAGTCGGAGAGCGAGCGGTACTGATCGGGTCGGGAGGAGACTTCGCTGTCGGGAGGAGACTTCGCCGCCGGGAGGGGGCTTCGGTGGACGGGACAGAACTGCCCGGGGGATCCGTCTCTTCCAGAATGATGTTCTTCGTGCGTCCTTCGTCTTCTTCGTCTCTTCGTGGTCTCTTCGTCACCGCAACACGGCGTTGAACACCACGCGGAACGTGCCGAACGGCTGCCCGCGCCATTGCGGGCGGAAGCCCAGCAGCACGATATGGCCCTTGCCGTGCGGGACGTCGAGTGCCGCCGCCCGATTGTTGAGAAAGCGCTCGCCGAGCAGGTATCCCGACAGGAGCGGCGAGCCGGTGACCTGGTAGCGCGCCAGCACCGCGCCCGTGAAACCCTCGCCCGTCTCGAAGGCGGGGCTCGCCTCCACGAAGATCGCGGCGCGTTCGGGCATGCCAGCCATCACCGGGTGCGACGTCGTGGCCTCCACCTCCAGCACCGATCCGCCGGTGAAGAACTCCTGCCGCTTCATCCCGGCGACGACGTTCTTGACGGGCAGCGCGAAGCGTTCGATGGCGAACGCCGTGGCGCGGTTGAAGACGACCAGCGTCCCGCCGCCCTTGACGAACGCGTCGATGGCCCGCACGCCGTCCTCGCCGATGCCGCCCTCGTACTGCGCGGGGACCACGCCCTTCGCGTAGCCGTCCAGCACCCCGCGCGCCTCGTCGGCGATGATGAGCGCGTCCACGCGACCTGCGAGCGTGGCGTTCCGGAAGTCCTGCGGGTACAGGCTCACCACCTGGAAGCCGTAGCGTTCCAGCATCCACCGCGTCCACCCCTCATCCATGCTGGCCATCCAGGGGCGGTAGAGGCCCACGCGTGGCCGCCTGATCTCCCGCGCCCCTGCCGGCGTGGCGACGCGCTCCGCCTGCAGGGCATAGGCCGTGACGAGTTCGTCCTGCTGCGCGGGGGTGAGCCCGGTGACCACGTACCTGCCGCCTGCGAACGAGGCGCGCGCGTTCATGGACCACGCCCGGTTGAGCGCGGCGAACGAGTTGTTCTGGGCCGGGTCGAGCGCCAGGGCCGGACCGGTGCCGGTCGTCTTGCCGGGCAGCGGAACGATGGCGGCAGCGAGGCTGCTCGTCTCGAAGCCGATGCCGGGCGCGCTGTCGAAGGGCGCGGCGTCGGTGGTGCCCGTCTCGTACGGCGTCACCGGGCCCGCGGCGGGCAGGTCCGTGCCGAGCGGCAGGAGGTTCGCGCGCAGGTCGGCCGCGATCGGCGTCGTCAGGGCGGTAACCGAGACGCCCATCTGGAACGGGAGGGTCCAGCCCGCGGCGTCGTAGGGCTGCTCCAGCGGGCCGTCGGGGGACTCGCGCAGGTCGGGATAGCGCTGCACGTCCAGCACCTGGCGCGCAGTCTCGGCGAACTCCTGGTCCATCGGGACGACCCAGGTGCCGGGCGCGTAGGTCACGCCGTCGATTGAGGCCTCGGCCTTCAGCGCCGAGACGCGCACGCCCTGGAAGGCCAGCCGCCGGAGCAGCTCCACCGCCGCCACCGGGTCCCGTTGCTGCCGTGGCACCAGGTACGCGAACGGCGGGGCCTTGGAGTACTTGTCGATCTGCCAGCGACCCGCGCGGTAGCGGTTCATCAGCACGTGCTCGCGGTACCGGGACGCGTAGTCGAGCACCGAGAGGGATGCCGTCTCCATGTACTCCACCGCGTCGCGCAGGCGCCACCAGCCGCCCGGCCACGGGCTCGTGTAGAGCGCCTGCGGCCGGAGGTCCCGCATGTTCTGCGGGAAGTCGTTCAGCGTGTAGAGGCGCGGCGTGGCGTACTGGTAGAGCGCCGTCTCGGTCCAGAAGGCCGAGATGTTCTGGAACACGGGCTTGTAGTCGATGTAGCCCGGGTACCACGCGTCGAAGCCGGTGCCCATGTGCGTGGCGCCCACCTGGCCGCGCTCCTCCAGGCCCTTGGCCATGGCCATCCCGATCATGTTGATCTCGCGCGAGATCAGGTACGGCGCCTGCGTGGCGATGGGCTCGGCGAAGGGCGGCAGCCAGATGCGCGTGGGAAACGGCGAGCTCTGGTGGTGCACGTGGATGATCTGCGGCTCCCACTGGCGCCACGCGTGCTCCATCACCCGCGACTCGATCATGTTCAGCATGTAGCCGTCGCGGTTGTTGTCGTGGCCGACGTACTCCTGGTAGAGCCGCGGCATCGGCGCCACCTCGAACGGCGTGCCCACGTTGCCGCGATACCACTCCGCGATCATCTGGTGGCCGTCCGGGTTGATGGTGGGCCAGAGCAGCAGGATGACGTTCTCGAAGATGTGGGCGTACTCCGGGTCGTCGGCTTTCGCCAGCAGGTCGTAGGCGAGCTGCATGGTGTGCTGCGGCCCGGCCACCTCGCTGGAGTGCAGGCCGCCGTCGATGTGGACGATGGCCCGTCCCTCGCGCGCCAGCTGGCGCGCGTCCACCTCGCTGAGCCCGGCCGGATGCGCCAGCCGCCGCGCGATCTCGCGGTATCGATCGATCTTCCCGAGGTTTGCCGCCGACGAGATCGCCGCCAGCCAGTACGTCCGCCCCTGCGTCGACGTCCCCGCCCGCATCATCGTCATCCGATCCGACGCGGCGTCCAGTTTCTGGAAGTAGGCGACGGTCTCGTCGTAGGTGGCGATCTTGTAGTCGGCGCCCACCCGGTACCCGAGGACCGACTCCGGCGTGGGCAGGGTCGCCTGTTCCCCACTCAGCGGCGCAACGGCGAGGGCGCCGAGCAGGACGAGCCCGAGGCGCCGGAGCACCGGTCGGTCGCCAATCCCCCAATCACCCAATCGAATCCCCCAATCCCTCAATCCCTCAATCACCCGATCCAATCGCCCAATCCCCAATCCCCCAATCACTCAACAATCACTCAATCATCAATGGTCAATCATCAATGCCCGCTCACCACCTCCCGGAGGCCCCGCCGCCCCCCGAGGAGCCTCCGCCGAACCCGCCGCCCGACGAACCGGACCCGCTGCCCCAGCCGGAGCCGCTGCCCGAGCTGCTGCTCCCGCCCATCACCCAGCCCGAGCTCGACGACTTCGACGAGGACTTCGACCCTTTTGACGCCGGGCCGGTCGCGGCAACGACCTCCCCGCGCATCTCGCGCAGCCAGGGCGGTGCGCGCCGTCCCGTACGCAGCCCCACCAGGAACAGCACCAGGCCCAGGGGGCCGAGGATCCAGAACGGCGCGTTGAAGAACGGCACCAATGACATCAACCCGGGAATGCCGCCGAAGAGCCCGCCGAAGATGAGCGGGAACCCCACCTTGCCGCCAACGCCCAGGCCCACCATGAAGGCGCCGAAGCCGATGAAGAGCCCGAAGAAGGGCACCATCAGCCACCTCGGCGGCCGCGCCTCGCCCGTCTGCTCCAGTGCCTGGAGCTCCTCGGCCGTCAGCACATGGTTGCGCTGCACGATCCCGGCCACGCGTTGCACGCCCGCCACGATGCCGCCCTGGTAGTCGTCCTCGCGGAAGCGCGGGAGGAATTCGGTGCGGACGATCTCGCCGGCCAGGCCGTCCGGCAGCACGCCTTCCAGGCCGTAGCCCACCTCGATGCGCATCTCCCGTTCGTTGGGGGCGACGAGCACCAGGACGCCGTTGTCCACCTTCTCCTGGCCGATGCCCCACGTGCGGAACAGCCGCTCGGCGTAGTCCTCGACGGTCACCCCCTGGAGTGTCGGCACCGTGACCACCGCGATCTCGGCGGTGGTCTTCGCCTCGGTGTCACGAAGCAGCTGGAGCAACGTGGCCTCCGTGGCCTCGTCCAGCAGGTTGGCGAAGTCGCTGACAGGGCCCGCCGGGTCTGGCAGCCGCGGCTGACCCCGCCCCACGGCCGGGGCGAGCACGAGCAGCGCAAGGGCCAGCGTCACGACGGCCGGAACGGGGTGCGGGACACGCAGGGAGGGCAGTACCACGCCGGAATCCTACCTGATCCGATCGGTGGCGCGGGCTATACTGAACACGGTTTCGGGGTTCCAGGTTCTGAGTTCCTGTCTCCTCCCTCCTGTCTCCTGCCTCCTATCTCCTATCTCCTGTCTCCTGTCTCCTGTTCGATGATCTCCCTCTCCAGCATCAACAAGCAGTACGGCAAGCAGCTGATCTTCGTCGACGCCTCCTTCCAGCTCAATCCGGGCGAGAAGGTGGGCCTCGTCGGCCCGAACGGCGCCGGCAAGACCACGCTCTTCCGCATGATCGTCGGCGAGGAAGTGCCGGACGAAGGCGAGGTGACGGTCCCAAAGCGCACCACGATCGGCTACTTCCGTCAGGACGTCGAGGAAATGTCGGGGCGCTCCGTGCTGGACGAGGCCATCGCCGGCAGCGGCCGCCTGGGCGATCTGCACCACGAGCTGGAGGCGCTCCAGCACGCCATGGAGGATCCAGCGCGCGTCGGGGAGATGGACCGGATCCTCGAGCGCTTCGGCACGGTGCAGGAGGAGTACGAGCACCTCGGCGGCTACACGCTGGAGGCGCAGGCACGCGAGGTGCTCCACGGGCTGGGGCTGTCCGAGGACCAGATCGACGGCGACGTCGGCAGGCTGTCCGGCGGGTGGAAGATGCGGGTGGCCCTCGCGCGCGTGCTGCTCGGCAAGCCCGACGTGCTGCTGATGGACGAGCCGACGAACCATCTCGACATCGAGTCCATCATCTGGCTGGAACAGTTTCTGAAGGCGCTGCCTGGCGCGCTGCTGATGACGTCCCACGACCGCGAGTTCATGAACCGCATCGTCGGGAAGATCGCGGAGATCGACAGCGGCGAGATCACGGTCTACTCGGGTAACTACGACTTCTACGAGCGTGAGCGCGCCATCCGGGAGGCCAACCTGCAGGCGGCCTTCGCCCGCCAGCAAGCGATGCTGGCCAAGGAGCAGCGGTTCATCGACCGCTTCCGGACGCACGCGGCCAAGGCCGCGCAGGTGCAGAGCCGCATCAAGGCCCTCGACAAGATCGAGAAGATCGAGCTGCCGAAGAAGCGGCAGGTCGTCAAATTCGAGTTCCGCACGCCGCCGCGGTCCGGCGACCAGGTCGTGGTGATCGAGGACCTGCACAAGGCCTTCGGCGCGCGGGTCATCTACGACGGTCTCGACCTCACGATCCGCCGCGGCGAACGATGGGCCGTGATGGGCAAGAACGGGGCGGGCAAGACGACGCTGCTGAAGATGATTGCCGGTGTGCTCCAGCCGGACGGCGGCGAGGTGCGGCTGGGTGCCAGCCTCAAGATGGGCTACTTCGCGCAGCAGTCGCTCGACGTGCTCAATCCGGACCTCACGGTCATCGAGCAGCTCCAGCAAGACTTCCCGCACGACGGCCTGGGCGTGCTGCGCACGCTCGCCGGTGCGTTCCAGTTCTCCGGCGACGAGGTGGACAAGAAGATCCGGGCGCTGTCGGGTGGGGAGAAGTCACGCCTGGCGATGGCGCGGATGCTCTACGACCCGCCGAACTTCCTGGTGCTGGACGAGCCGACGAATCATCTGGACCTGGCCACGAAGGAGATGCTGGTCGAGGCGCTGAAGGGGTTCGAGGGCACGATGATCTTCGTCTCGCACGACCGCATGTTCCTGCGTGGGCTCGGCTCGCGCGTGCTGGAGCTGGGCGGCGAGACCGGCACGAGCCACGATCCGCTCGTCTACCCGGGCAGCTACATCGAGTACGTGCAGAAGACCGGCCACGAGGCGCCGGGCACGCACTCGTAGTGCTGGAGGTAGGAGGTAGGAGGTAGGAGGTAGGAGGTAGGAGGTAGGAGGTAGGAATCAGGAGGCAGGACTCTGCCTGTCTCCTGTCTCCTATCTCCTGTCACGTAGCCGCCTTGAACCCCCTTCCGCGCAGGGGCTTGCCGGGCCTCGCGCCGGTGTGTTCGCCCTTGTCGATCACGACGACACCGTTGACGAGAACGTACGGCACGCCCACGGCGTAGGATTTCGGCTTTTCGAACGAGTTCGTCTCCCCGACCGTCGCCGGGTCGAACACCGCGATGTCCGCCGCGAACCCCGGCTTCAGCTGTCCGCGGTCCGTCAGGCCCAGAATGCTGGCCGGCAGCGCCGTCATCTTGCGCACCGCATCGGGCAACGTGAGGACTTTCTCGTCGCGCACGTAGTGCCCCAGCACCCGCACGTTGGTCGAGTAGTTGCGCGGATGCGGCACGCCGGGCGCGTCGAGGTTGATGGCCGAACCGTCGCTCGCCACGGCCACCCACGGCAGGCGCATCACCTTTCGCACATCGTCTTCCGACATCGTGTGAAAGATGCCGCTGACGCTGCCGCCCTCCTCGGCCATGATGTCGATGCAGGTGTCCATCGGGTCGGCGTCGCCGCGCAGCTTCGCGATGTCGGCGATGCGCTTGCCTTCGTACTGCCGGTTCTTCTCCGTGCGCGCGCGGGCCAGGGCGATGCCGTTCCAGCCGCCGTGCTCCTCGGCCCACGTCGCGAAGTCCTTGTCCTTCTTCAGCCGCGCGCGGCTGGCCGGGTCCTTCAGCCGCTCGGCGAACTTCGCCGGACCGCCCTCCCGAATCCACAGCGGGAAAAACGCGCTCCAGCCGTGGAACATCGCCGTGTACGGATACTGATTGGCGCTGATGTCCAACCCGCGGGCGCGGGCGGCCTCGATCTGCGCGATGTAGCGGTCAATAGTGCCCCAGAGCGGAACGCCACGGATCTTGAAGTGGAAGACGTGGACCGGGATCCGGGCCTCCTCCGCCACGCGGATGGCGAACGCGAGCTCGCGTTCCTGCTCGTAGCCTTCGCTGCCCGCGTGCGTGGTGTAGTTGCCGCCGTGGCGCGCGACGGCCTTCGCCATGTCGAGCACCTCGTCCGGGTGCGCGGGCCCGCCGCTCTCGAAGCGCGTCACCAGTCCCCAGGCGCCTTCCTCCATCGACCGCGTGACCAGGTCCACCATCCGCTGCCGCTCCTCGGGGGTGGCCGGCGCCGCGTCGTAGCCCTTGACCACGCGGCGCACCTGCTCCGAGGCCACGTGGGCAATCGTGTTGATCGAAATGCCCTGCTGCTCGAGCCGTGCGAAGTACTGCGTGAACGTGGTCCAGTCGGGCGCCGGGCCGTCGGAACCCTGGTCGGGAAGGCCGTCACGCGGGGCGGCGGACGTGCTCTCTCCCGTCACGTCCAGCGTAACGCCCTGACGGACCTTGCTCTGCGCCGTGCCATCCTCGACGAGCGGCATCTCCGAGTGCGTGTGGAGATCGATGAAGCCCGGCGCCACGACCAACCCCTTGGCGTCGATGGTGCGCACGGCCGGGCGTCCCGCCAGCGCGCCGACCTCCACCACGCGGTCGCCCCGGATGCCGACATCGGCGGCCACCGCCGCCGCGCCGGTGCCGTCGAGCACCTGTCCGCCGGTGATCAGCACGTCGAACGGCGGCTCCTGCGCGGTCGTGCAGGACACGACGCCGATGACCGTCGCCACCACCGGCGCCAGCCGCCACAGCCCGAGACGAATCGCCATGCGCATGTCGGGTCCCTCCCCACAGCAGGTCCGCGGCGGAGTATACCGTCCTGCGCGGCGTCGGCGCGGGCAGGGCCGGGCAACTCAGCCCCGCGGAACGCCGCCGATGAATTCGGCGTAGCGGACCAGGTCTACGTTGCCACCGCTGATCACGACACCCACGCGGAGGCCCCGCACGCCGACGGCCCCGCTGAACGCGGCGGCCGCGGCCAGCGCGCCGGTCGGCTCCACCACTAGCTTCATGCGCTCGGCGAAGAACCGCATGGCGTCCACCAACTGCCCGTCGGTGACGGTGACCACGTCCGCCACCAGGGCCTGCATCACGGGGAACGTCAGCTGGCCGGTCTGCTGGGTCTGCGCGCCATCGGCAATCGTGCGCGGCACGTCGATGCGGACGATGTGCCCGGTGCGGAGGCTCTGCTGGACATCGTTGCCGGCCTCGGGCTCCACGCCGATGACGCGGCAGTCCGGCAGCAGGTGGCGCGTGATGGTCGCGCACCCGGAGATCAGCCCGCCGCCGCCGACGCACACCAGCAGCAGGTCCAGCCCGCCGCCGTCCATCTCCCGCACCTGCTCGACGAGCTCCAGCGCCGCGGTGCCCTGCCCCGCCATCACGTGCGCGTGGTCGAAGGGCGGCACCACCGTCATGCCGCGCTCGTCCGCCAGTTGTCGGCTCACCGCCTCGCGGTCCTGCGTGTAGCGGTCGTACAGCACCACCTCGGCGCCATACTCGCGCGTGGCGCGAATCTTCATCGCCGGTGCGTCGGAGGGCATGACGATCAGGGCCGGCATCCCGAGCAGGCGCGCCGCCAGCGCCACGGCCTGCGCGTGGTTGCCGCTGGAAAAGGCCAGCGCGCCACGCGCACGCTGCTCGGCGGAAAACTGCGACAGCGCGTTGTAGGCCCCCCGGAACTTGAACGCGCCCATGCGCTGGAGGTTCTCGCACTTGAAGAAGAGTCGCGCGGAGGTGACGGTATCGGCCGTGCGGGAGGTGAACACCGGCGTGCGGTGCGCGATGCCCCGTAGGCGGTCCGCGGCGGCGTGGATGTCGGCATGGGAGATGGGCAGGGTCACGGTCCCGGCATTGTGCCCCACTCGCCTGGCCGACTACCATGGGGAGTTGCCCATGACCCAACCAGACGACGATTTCGCCACGCTGTTCGCCGCATCCCTCCAGGCCAAACCCCTCGCCAGAGGGCAGTCCGTCGAGGGCACCATCGTCCGCATCGGCCGCGAGGTGGCGCTCGTGGACGTGGGCGGCAAGAGCGAGGCCGTGCTCGACGTGGCGGAGTTGAAGGACGCCGACGGGCAGCTCGAGGCGGCCGTGGGCGACCGCATCCAGGCCACTGTGATCTCCACCGCGGGCGGGGTGACGCTCTCGCGGAAGCTCGCGCGGCGGGCCGCCAGCAACCGGCAGATCGAGGACGCGTACCAGGCGGGCCTCCCCGTCGAGGGCACCGTCGACAGCGTCAACAAGGGCGGCTACGAGGTGCGTATCGGCCACAGCCGCGCGTTCTGTCCGCTCTCCCAGATCGACATCGTCCGCACCACCGATCCGTCGGTGCACGTGGGACGGGTCTACACGTTTCGCATCGTCGAGTACAAGGACGATGGCCGCAACCTCGTGGTGTCGCGACGCGCACTCCTCGAGGCCGAGCAGGAGGCCCGCGCCGACGAAGTCCGTCGCGCGGTCGTTCCCGGTGCCATCCTCACGGGCCGCGTGGTGAGCGTGCCCGCGTTCGGCGCGTTCGTGGACCTCGGCGGCGGCGTGCAGGGCCTGGTCCACGTGTCCGAGATGGGCTGGTCCCGCGCCACCGATGCGGCACAGGTCGTCTCGCCCGGCGACGAGGTCACGGTCAAGGTCCTCCGGGTCGACGACGCGACCGGGAAGATCGCACTCAGCATGAAGCAGGTCGGTGACGACCCGTGGGCGCACGTGCCGGCAACCTACCAGGTGGGCCAGGTGTGCACGGGCCGTGTGACGCGCATCGCCGAGTTCGGCGCGTTCGTCGAGCTGGAGCCAGGCGTCGAGGCGCTGGCCCATGCCTCCACGTTCCCGCCAACGGGCCTTCGCGACGGCTGGGCGCAGTCCGTGCCTGTGGGCTCGACGGCTGCGTTCGAGATTCTGACCATCGAGCCGGAGAAGAAGCGGATGGGCGTCGCGCTCGTGCCCGAGGGCTCGTCCCGCGCCGCGGCCGCGGAGGCCGCGTCCGGCATCGTGCAGGGCGCGCGGCTCACCGGAAAGGTGGAACGGCACGAGCGCTTCGGCGTGTTCGTGTTCCTCGCGCCCGGCAAAGTGGCCTTGATGCCGATGAGCGAAACCGGCGTGGACAAGGACGCGGACGTGGCGAAGACGTTCCCGGTTGGCAGCGATGTCGAGGTGATCGTGCTCGAGACCGATCCGGACGGCCGGCGCACCCGCGTCAGCCGCAAGGCCGTGCTCGAGGCGCAGGACGCCGCGGAACTGCGCGAGTACACCGAACGGCCGGACACCGCTGCCCCGCAGAGCCTGGGGTCACTGGCCGAGAAGCTGCGCGGGGCCCTCGGCGGAAAGCGCTGAAGAAGGCAGACGAGGTCACTGGCCGGGGGCCCGTCGTCCGGCCGCCGGCGGCGCCACGCAGGCGAAGTTCGCCGCGTCGTCGATGCTACCCGTCCCCTTGTAGCGCGCCACCTGCGGGTAGGGGCACAGCGGGCGCGTGCGATCGACCTTGCCGTTCGTGCCGTGCGAGGCGATCAGCTTGTCTGGCGCCACGCCCTTCTCCACCCATTGCTCCAGGGCAGCCACCGCGTCGAACTGGTTCGGGCCGGGACCGCCGAAGCAGTGGCCCATGCCCGGCGCCATGAACAGGCGGAAGAACCCGCGGATGGCGTCGTAACCGCCCATCGCCTTCGCGACGGCCTCGTAGTAGGCCGTCGTGTCCTGCGGCGGCACCACCGGGTCCATCCAGCCGCCGTACATCAGCAGCTTGCTGCCGCGCTTCCTGAATGCCGACAGGTCGCGCGACACCGCGGGCAGGTGGGGCAGCCGCTCTTCGGCGTAGGCCAGGTCGCGGTCGTAGTCGAGCGTCCGGACGTCCCAGTTGGGGTCGTTGAACAGGAAGTAGCGGAACAGGCCGATGCGGGCCGGCTCGTCCCGCTCCAGCAGATACTGCCGCCAGCTCTGGCCGGGCGTCTCGCCGAAGCCCTCGCTGCCGCGCGGCCAGCCCGTGAAGATCTGCTCGCCGGTCCGCGGGTTCTTCGCGCCGTCGTAGACCTTCCTGACGGCCTCTGCCTGGGCCGACGTCAGGCAGGTGGCCTCGTCCGCACCGGCCGCGCACACCAGTTTCGCCGGATCGAACGTGCACCTCCGGGGATCGTCGATGAGGCCGTCCTTCAGCCCGTCCGTGGCGTCGCACGCCTCCACCGCCGCCTTCGTCACCAGCGCGAGCTTCGCCTGGGTGAGGAGGGGCTTCCCGTCCGGCGTGTGCGTGGCGGTCCACGACCACATGAACCCGAACGTCTGCCGGATGCGATTGTTGGCCGGCGCGCCCGCCACGATGCCGTCGTAGTCCTCGGGGAATCGCTGCGCCTCGGACATCGCCTGGTGCCCGCCCGCGGAGCAGCCGACGAAGTAGGACCGGTCCGCGAAGCGGCCCTGCGCGTTCCGCACGATCAGCTTGGCCGTGTCCGTCATGACGTGGATGGCCCGCCAGCCGTAGTCGATCACCTTCTCGGGGTGGCCCTGGCCGAACTTCATGTCGTCGCCGGTATGTCCGGTGTCGGTGCTGGCCGTCGCATAGCCGCGCCGGAGGGCGTTCGCCATGGCGGTGTAGGAAATCGAGCCCTGGTAGCCGCCGTTGCCGACGCCCTGGAACTTGCCGTTCCACGCCTCGGCGGGCGGGAGCCACACCTCGAACCGGATCTCGGAATCGCTGGTGGGCCGCGCGGTGGCCTCGACGCGGCAGAAGGCCGGGACCGTCAGGGCCGTCTGCGTGCCGGGCGGCGTGAAGGAACCTGCCGCAACGTTGGAGGACGCATGGATGGTGACGTCCGGGATGGTGAGCGCGGCCAGGTTCTCACACGAGGTGCCGGCCGGGCTGGCGGTCCGGACCACCTGGCCTGCCAGCGGGATCGACGCCAACAGCACACCTGCCACCAGCCTTCGTGTCATGGGGAACCTCCGACCGGCGAATTATACGAGAGGCCGTGTGACGTCCGGATCGCCCCGCCCCTCAGCGTGCGGCGGCCCTGTCGAGGGCCAGGCGCCTGATCGCCTGCGCCACGCCCGCCTCGTCGTGCGTGCCCGTCTCGATCCAGCCCCGCCCGCGCAGGCCCTCCACCGCGTTGCCCATGATGATGGGGACGCCGGCGAACTCCAGCATCTCGAGGTCGTTGAGGTTGTCGCCGATGGCCATCACCTGCGCCGGCTCGATGCCCAGGCCGGACGCGTATGACGCCAGAGCGCGTCCCTTGGTCGCCGTCGCAGCGGTCACGTCCACCAGGGAGAAGTCCCGCCGCTCGTACTCCGTGCGGCACACCGACACCCCGTCGAACCCGTCGAGCGCGGCGAAGATGGTCCGCATGGTCGCCACCTCGCCGTTGAACATCACCTGGATGGGGTCCTCGGTCAGTGCCGACTCGAGCGGCGCGGCGTGACCGATGAAATGCCGGTGGCGCTCCCAGTAGCCGCGCCGGTGCGGGTGCTCCCAGTCCATGCTTTCCGCGACGACGTGCCCCTCGGCCTCCCGGTCGAAGATCACCGCGCTGTGGTGGCGGAACGCCCGTGTGTGCGCCAGGACGCGGGCGGCCGTCGCCCGAGGCAACAGCCGGCGCCCCATCGTGCGGCCATCGATGGTGCGGTCGATGGCGCCGTTCGACACGATCAGTGTCACCGCGTCGGGCAGCGCGCCGGCGACCGCCCGGGCGAACGGGAAGCTGCGGCCCGTGACGAGTACCACGTGCAGGCCGGCGTCGAGCGCCGCCGCCACGGCCGCGAGGTTCTCCTCCGGGATGCGGCCGCGGCTGTCGAGCAGCGTGCCGTCGATGTCGATTGCCACCAGTCGTACCATCCCCTCCATGCTAACGGGTTCGGGCCACCGGCAGGGGACGGTGCTAGGCTGTGGGCACATGGCCACTGAGGACACCGTCTCCGCCCCCGTCACCGAGTGGCGGCGCGTACTCGAAGCGCTCGATGTGGCAGTCGTGATCCACGACTGCGGCTTGCGTATCGTCTACGCGAACCGGAAAGCGGCAGACCTGCTCGGCGTGTCGGCCTCGGAGATCACGGCGCGCACCTCCGCCGACGAGCGGTGGGACGTCATCGCACCCGACGGGTCGCGGGTCACCGATGACGGGCACCCGGCGGTGCGCGTGCTGCGCACCGGGCAGCCCGTCCGGGGCGTCACGCTCGGCGTCCGTCGTGGCGACGCGCCCGAGCGCGTCTGGATCCTGACGTCCGGCATCCCGGAGTTCGCCCCCGATGGAACCGTGGCGCGGATCATCGTCTCGTTCAGCGACGTGAGTGCGGCCCAGCGGGCGCTCCGCGAACAGGAAGCGCTCTATCAGACGGTGTTCCGCTCCATGTCCGAGGGCATCGCCGTGCACAACCCGGACGGCACCATCCGTGCGGCCAACGCCGCGGCGGAGCGGGTGCTTGGCCTCACGATGGACCAGATGGCCGGCCGGGCCGCCACCGACCCGCGATGGCGTCTCGTCACCGCTGACGGGGCCCCGCTCGATGCCGAGGACATCCCCTCGGAGCGCGCCTGCAGGACTGGCGACAGCGTCCCCGACCACATCATCGGCGTCCATCGTCCGTCGGGCGACGTCGCGTGGCTGTCGGTCCGCGCCGACCCGCTCATCCAGCCGGGTGACGACCGCGTGCACGGGGTGGTCGCCACGTTCTCGGACGTCACACGGCAGCGCGAGACGCAGATGGCGCTGGAGGCGAGCCGCGCGCATACGCAGCGGGTCCTCGATGCGGTCCCCGGCGTCGTCTGCCAGTACCTGGCGCCGCCTGAGGGCCGCCCGCGCTTCCAGTTCGTGGCCGGCCGCATTCGCGAGGTGTTCGGTGCCGATCCCGACCTCGTACGAGCCGACCCCGATGTCATGGCCAGCCTCCTCGGCGAGGCGACGGTGGCGGCCATGCACGGGCGCATTGCCGAGACCGTGGCACTCGGAGGCATCTTCGAGCACGACACGCCCATCGTGCGGAGCGACGGCGAGACCCGCTGGCTCCGAATCCGGGGGATTTCCGAATCCACCGAGCAGGGGCTGTTGTGCACCGGGGTGATCGTGGACGTGACCGAGGCGCGCCACCTGGCGGACAGCCTGCGGCGGGCACAGCAGCGCGAGGCGATGGCGCACATGGCCGCCGGCGTCGCACACAACTTCAACAACATGCTCGCCGTCATCATCCCGAACCTCGAACTGGCGCGGGCCCATCTGCCGGAGGATGCGAGGCCGCTGGTCGATGACGCGGAGCGGGCCGCGACACGGGCGGCCGAGCTGGTGAGGCGCATGCTGGCGCTCGGCCGGACCGACAGCGTCGAGCCCGACGGCATCGTGGACCTGGTCCCGATCGTCCGCGAAGTCCTGCATCTCTGCCGCCAGACGTTCGACCGCGACATCGCCATCGAGGAGCAGCTCGCGATCACCACGGCCCCGGTGCGCGGCGACGCCAGCGCGTTCCATCAGGTCCTGCTGAACCTCTGCATCAATGCCCGCGATGCGCTGGCCGGACGGCAGGAACCACGCCTGGCGGTCGCCCTGGAGGCCAGTGGCACCAGCGAGGTCGTCCTGCACGTCACCGACAGCGGGTGTGGCATGGCGCCAGAGGTGCTGCAACACATCGGCGAGCCGTTCTTCACGACGAAAGCCCCGGGCCAGGGCACCGGGCTCGGCATCGCCTCGGCCTTCCAGACGGTCGCCGAATGCGGGGGCAGCTGGATGTTCGATTCCACTCCCGGACGGGGGACCGCCGTCACCATTCGTCTGCCGCTCGCCGATGCGGCTGGTGTGGAGCCGCTGCGGGTTGCGGCCCCGCCGTTTCCCGAGACCGGCGATTAGGCGGGGCAGGCCTCGCCTGGTTCGGCAAGGCGGGCGTCCACGCGGTGCTCGTGGATCCCGAAGTTCCGCACCCAGTCCCGCCATCGGTCCCGGTCGGCGCCTGCCGGATCCGCGAACGCCTGCTGCAGGTCCCCGCGCTGCCGATAGATGGCGCGCCACAACCTCGAGAGGCCGCGGCCGGGACCCGGCTCCGGATCGGCCTCCTGCAGCCAGGCCACGAACGTCCCGCTGCCGGTGGCAAACGGGTTCCCCAAGGGTGCCGCCACGTCGGGCGCGAGCGTCCGCCACAGGTCGCGCGCCACCGCGGGAATCGGGACGCCGCCGTCGAAGGCGCCAAAGGAGTACGGCCGATCACGCGTGTCGCCCAGGCCGGCGGCGCGGAGCCGTTCCACGTAGTCCTGCATCAACGCCTCGACCGCAGGCGTGGCGTCTCCGAGCACCAGGCCGCGCGCATGCCTCGACAGCCGCGACGGCTCGGACGGATCGAAGCCGCTGAAGTGGAAGAAGCGGCACGGTCCGTCACCGACCCGCCACCCGCGGGAATCCCTGTGGAGCCCGCGCTCCGGCAGGTTCCAGTACGCGAGGTTGACGCCGGGATCGCGCACGATGCCCACGTCATCGAAGAACGACGGCAGGAAGTCGAGCCAGCGCTGATCGTGATGAAGGCCGGCCCACGGCTCGAGCCGATTGTGCGTGCGCAGGCGTGCCTGCCACCAGTCGAGGAAGCGATGGGCCTCGGGCCGGGCGCTCACGCCCACGAAGCCGCCATTGAACGTGCCGGCGCGGACAATGGCGAGCTCGCGCGCCGCCCGGTCGGCCGACCCCAGCGGTCCGAGCAGGTGCGGCGACACGGTGATCGCATGGGCGCGCGTCGTCGCCAGCAGCGGCGAGAGGTCGCCCGTGACGAGGACATCCGAGTCCAGGAACACGGCCGCGTGGAAGCCCTGAGCGAGGACGTGTCGCAGGATGAGGGGCTTGGCGACCACCGTCAGCTCATGCGCCGAGCCGATGAACGCCTGGTGTGTCAGGTCCTCGACGCCGAGCGCCTCGAGCGGCACCAGGTGCATGTCCGGTTCGTGCCATCCGGCGAGCGAACCGGAGCGCTCGACGACCGCGGCGAAGATGGGCACGCCGGGGTGCACGGCATGGAGGGACTGCGCCAGCACCCGCCCGAATGCCAGGTAGTTCGCGGTGATGGCCACGCAGCACGCCAGATCACCCGCCCCGCTCATCCGAGCACCTCGGAGGGCCAGCCTGGCGGTACGCCGTGTTCGTCCATCCCGAAGCGGCGCGCCCACGCCATGACGCGGGCGGCGCCGTCGCCGGTCAGGTCCGGGTATGCCTGCTGCAGGTCGGGCCGTGATTCCCAGACCGCATGCCAGAAACGTGAGATCGACGTGCCCGGCGCGGGCGACTGCAGCCAGCACCAGAAGCTGTCCGGCCCGGTCGTGCGAAGCGGATCGCCGGGCGGTACGGCACCCTCGTCCGTCGTGCGATAGAGCCGCCGGGCCAGTTCCGGTACCGGCACGCCATTGTCGAACGTCGCGTAGGCGTAGGGCCAGGTCCGGGTGGTGGCGAACCCTTCTGCGATCAGCGCCTGACCCACGCGATCGAACAGCAGGCGCGCGTCACCCATGTCGTTCCACGACAGCCGGTCGTTGTACTTCGTGGCGCGCAGGGGCTCTTCGGGGCGATAGCCGCTGAAGCGGAAGACACGCAGGGGACGACCATCCACCCACGCGGAGCCATCGGCGTCCACCGAGACGCGACGCTGCGGCAGGCTCCAGTGCCCGATGTTGAACGACGGGTCGCGCAGTACGTGGACGCCCTCGAAGAACGCCGGCAGCAGGTCGAGCCAGCGTTGTTCGTAGTGGAGCCCGTTCGGCACGTCGTGCCGGCAGTCGGTGCACAGGCGATCCGCCCACCACTGGAGGAACCGCGCGCTCGTGGGGTGTGCGGCCACCCCCAGCACGCCCACGTTGTAGAGGCCGGACTGCAGGATGTTCTGCTCGCGATCGGCCGCGTCGGGACCGGCGAGCGGATCGGGCAGGTGTGGTGTCACCACGATGGGCGACCGGCCCAGCTGGTCGCACAGCGGCACGAGCGAGCCCAGGACCAGGGATTCCTGCTTGAAGTAGATGACCCGCTGCACGCCCTGCGCGTGCAGCCACGCGATCAGGTGCGGCGTGCACGCATAGGTGAAGGACTGCTGCTCGTATCGGAACCGGAGCGCCTCGAGCCGTGGCAGGGCCAGGGCGGTCAGCGGGACACAGGTGAACGGCTCGGCGGCGGGATCGAAGCACCCCTGAAGCTCGTCGGCGAGCAGGACGTAGAACGGGGACTCGGGGTGGTGCGTGCGAAACGACCGGGCCAGGACGCGAGCGTAGGACCACAGGGGCTTCGCGGCAATCGTGCAGCCGGCGATCGACATCGAGAGACCGACATTGTACTGCGGGCCGGAGAGGCCGGGTCTGGCCGGCGCGCGACCACGGCGCTAGCATGAGGGGCATGCGCTCACTGTTCCGGCTCGTCGCCCTCGTCGCCTGCATCGTTCCCGTGGTCGCGCAGGGGCCCGCCACACCGCGGACGATGCGCGTGGACTACTTCCACACCGGCGGCATGACGCCGGAGGTCTTCGCGCTCGACGAGGTCGTCATCGAACCGGCGCCATGGCCGGGCCCGGCGGGCACGGTGGACGACACGCTGCGGTACGGCGCCTACGGCGTCGACGTCCGCGATGCCACCTCGAAGCGCCTGCTCTACTCCGCCGGATTCGGATCCATCTTCGACGAGTGGGTGACCACCGAGGAGGCGAAGGCCACGAGCCGCACGTTCCATGAGTCCGTGCGCTTCCCCGCGCCGGGCGCGCCGGTCACCGTGAGCATCCGCAAGCGCGGGGCAGCCGACACCTGGCGGGACGTGTGGACCACGACGGTCGACCCCGCCGGCATGTTCGTGAACACGGCGGCGCCCGAGCCGAGCCCGGGCCCCGTCATCGCCCTCGAGACGAACGGCGATTCGTCCCGCAAGGTGGACCTGTTGCTCGTGGGGGACGGCTACACCGCCGCCGAGCGTGGGAAGTTCGAGGCCGATGCCCGCCGCCTGATGGAGATACTCTTCGCCACGTCGCCCTTCAAGGACCGGCGGACCGACTTCAACGTCTGGGGCCTCGTGCCAGCGGCGCGGGAATCCGGCATCTCGCGTCCCTCGCAGGGCATCCACCGCGCCTCGCCGGTGGCCACCACTTACGATGCGTTCGGCTCCGAGCGGTACGTGCTGACGTTCGACAACAAGGCCTTCCGCCGCGTCGCCTCCCACGCGCCGTACGACGTGGTGGAGATCGTGACGAACACCCGCACGTACGGGGGCGGCGGCATCTACAACCTGTACAGCACGGTCGCCGCCGACAACGCCTTCTCGCCCTACGTGTTCGTCCACGAGTTCGCCCACCACTTCGCGGCGCTCGCCGACGAGTACTACACCTCGCCCGTGGCCTACCTGCCATCCGCCTCGCGCGACGAGCCCTGGGAGCCGAACATCACGGCCAACCCGGCGTCGCCGAAGTGGAGGGATCTGGTGGCGGCGGGCACACCGCTGCCCACGCCCTGGCAGAAGCAGGACTACGAGACGCGCTCGCGCGCGGCGCAGGCGAAACGGGCCGAGATCCGGAAGCAGAACCGCCCCGAGGCCGACATGGAAGCGCTCTTCCAGGAAGAGCGGCAGATGGACCAACGCCAGTTCCCGAGCGAAAAGTACTTCGGCACGGTCGGCGCCTTCGAGGGCGCGCGCTACGAGGCACAGGGCTTCTACCGGCCCGAGGTGGACTGCATCATGTTCACGCGCAGCGAGCAGTTCTGCGCCGTCTGCCGCCGCGCCCTCTCGCGGGTGATCGACACCTACGTGAGGTGACAAGGAGACCACGAAGACCGAAGGGCACGAAGGACGCACGAAGCAGTTTGGTCGAAAACCAACCTGTTCAAGGACGAGCCTGAGATTGCCTTCGTGTCCGTCTTCGTGTCTCTTCGTGTCTTCGTGGTGTCTTTTGGTATGCTCGCGGCCATGCAGTGGCTGGTGAAGGAAGAGCCCGCGAACTACCCGTTCCCGCAGTTCGTGAAGGACGGCACGACGGTGTGGTCCGGCGTGAAGAACCCGGTGGCGCAGAAGCACCTGCGCGCGATGACGCCTGGAGACCGGGTGTTCTACTACCACACCGGCAACGAGAAGGCGGTCGTCGGCATCGCGAAGGTGGCGAGCGCGCCACGGCCGGATCCGAAGGACCCGGCGGGCAGGCTCTACGTCGTGGATCTGGTGCCGGAGCGGGCCCTCGCGCGGCCGGTGACGCTGGCCGAGGTGAAGGCCGTGAAGGACTTCGCCGACTTCCCGCTGGTCCGGCTGCCACGGCTCTCGGTGATGCCCGTGACCGATGACCAGTGGGCGTGGATCGAAGACAAAGGGCGCGGGTAGGTCGGTGGCTGCCGTCTCGAGTGACCTCGGTCCCTCCCGACGCGCGTAAGGAACCTCCCGTCAGGCGCCAGCCCCCCTCCCGTCAGGCGCCAGCCTGATCCCGCCCGCCATCGGGTTCGCGACGTGCCGGTCGATGGACCAGCACCTTGTCGACCCGGCGCCCGTCCATGTCCACCACCTCGAAGTGCATGCCGCTCCAGTCGAAGGTATCGGCGGTCTTCGGCACCCGTCCCAGTCGGGCCATCACGAAGCCACCGAGGGTGTGATACGCGCCGGCCTCGTCTGAGGGCAGGTCGTCGATCGCGAGCCGCACCATCACCTCGTCCATGGCGGCGGAGCCATCGATGAGCCACGAACCGTCCGCGCGGGTGACGAACGCACTCGCGGCCTCGCTGGCGTCGGCCGGGAGATGCCCGACCAGCGCCTCGAGCATGTCGGTGACCGTGACCAGCCCCTCCACGGCGCCGAACTCGTCCATCACGAGGGCCATGTGCGTGCGCGAGGTCCGGAACGACTCGAGCAGCTGCACGGCGGGCATCGAGTCCGGCACGAACAGCGCCTCCTTCGTGAGCATGCGCAGGTCGATCGCCAGGCCGCGCATGGCCATGGGCAGCAGGTCTGCCGACCGGACGATGCCGAGCACGTTGTCGAGGCCGCCGTGGCAGACGACGAACTGGGTGTGGCTGTGGGAGCCCAGGAATTCGCGCAACTCGTCGGCCGTGGCGTCCACGTCAATCCACTCGATGTCGGGCCGCGGCGTCATGAGCCCGGCGACCCGCTGGTCCCCGAGCTGCAGCACGCGCTGGACGATGGACTCCTCGGCCGCCTCGAGCACACCGCTCTCCGCGCCCTGGCTGATCACGGCCTTGATCTCCTCTTCCGTGAGGTGTGATTCGGCCTGGGCCCTGATGCCGAACACCCGCAGGATGAGGCTCGTCGTCCCCGTGAGGAGCGCCACGAAGGGCCCGCCAATGCGCGCCAGCCACATCATCGGCCGCGCCACCCACGAGGCAATCGTCTCGGGGTTGGTGAGCGCCACGTTCTTGGGCACCAGCTCGCCCAACACCAGCGACAGGAAGGAGATGACGGCCACCACGAGCCCCAGGGCAATGCCCTCGGCGTACGGCGCCAGGTCCGGCACCGTGGCAATGCGCACCGCGAGCTGCTCGGCAATCGTCGCGCCGCCGTAGGCGCCGGTCAGGATCCCCACCAGCGTGATGCCCACCTGTACGGTGGACAGGAACTGGGCCGGATGCGTGGCCAGGGCCAGCGCGGCACGCGCCCGCTCGTCGCCATCATCGGCCCGCTGCTGCAGGCGAACCTTGCGCGCGGCCACCACCGCCATCTCCGACATGGCGAAGACACCATTGGCCAGGATCAGGGCCAGGACGATGATGAACTCGGTAGCGATGCGAGAATTCTACGTCGCCAGGCCGCTGGAGGGGCCAAACCAACCGCTCGAGCCGCCGCGGTGAACTCCGGTCGGACGCCTTCGTCTGACCCTCCAACATGGTGACGCTCGACAATGTCTCGAAACGGTACGGAGCGGCCACGGCCGTGGACGGGCTGTCGCTCGAGGTGCGCCGCGGCGAGATTCTGGGCCTGCTCGGGCCGAACGGAGCAGGCAAGAGCACGACGGTGGCCATGGCGGTCGGGTTGCTGGCGCCCGACAGCGGCCGCGTGGTCGTCGACGGGCTGGGGAGCCCGACCGTGCCCGCCGTCCGCGCGCGCCTGGGCGTCGCGCCACAGGCGCTGGCGCTCTACGACCTGCTCACCGGCGAGGAGAACCTGCATTTTTTCGGCACGATGTACGGCCTGTCCGGGGCCGCGCTTGGGGCCCGCGTCCAGTCCGCGCTGACGGTGGCCGGACTCGTGGAGCGGGCGCGAGACCGCGTGGAGACCTACTCCGGAGGCATGAAGCGACGGTTGAACCTGGCCGCGGCGCTCGTGCACGACCCCGACGTGCTGCTGCTCGACGAGCCCACGGTCGGCGTGGATCCGCAGTCCCGCCTGGCGCTCTTCGACGCCGTCGAGGCGCTCCACCGCCAGGGCCGCACCATCGTCTACACCACGCACTACATGGAAGAGGCCGAACGGCTCTGCCATCGCATCGCGATCGTCGACCGGGGCCGGCTGCTGGCACTCGGTCCGCTGGACGACCTGCTGGCGGCCCACGGCGGGGTCCCGACGCTGGTCGTGCAGACCGCGAGCGGCGAGGTCCGCGTGCAGACGTCGGCGCCGCTCGTCGAGCTCAATCGCCTGGCGCAGACCACCACCGTCCACGCGTTCCACGTCCAGCGCCCCACGCTCGAGCAGGTGTTCCTGCGCCTGACGGGCCGCACCCTGAGGGATTGACCATGCGAGCCGTACTGGCCCTGGCCATCAAGGACCTGCGCATCCTGCCGCGCATCCGGATGGCGTTCTTCTTCACTCTCCTCTGGCCCGTCATCGTCGCGGTGATGTTCGGGTTCGCGTTCGGGGGCACGGGCGACGGCGAGCCGGCGGCCATCGCCGTCGCACTCGTGGACGAGGACGCCACCGAAGCCTCGCGCGCCTTCGTGTCGCGCCTCCAGGGCTCCGGCCATTTCACCTTCGAGCCGATGATGCGGGCCGACGCCGAAGCCGCGGTCCGGCGCGGTCAGCGTGCGGCCTACTTCGTCATCAAGCCCGGCTTCGGGGAGAAGTCCGCGCGCATGTTCTACGGTGGTCCACGGGAGATCGAGGTCGGTGCAGACCTGTCCCGCAGGGCCGAGGCGGGCATGATCGAAGGACTGCTGATGCAGGCGGCGGCCGAGGACACGCAGCGCGTGCTGGCAGACCCGGTGCGATCGGCGGACATGGCAGAACGGGCGCTGCGCGACGTGCAGGCGGATCCGGCGGCGCCCGCGGAACTGACGCGCTTTCTTGGAGAGCTCAAGGCCTTCGTCGGGTCGCCGGCCAGCCTGACCGGTGGGCCGGGCGGCGGGTCGGGCCCGCAGTGGCAGCCCCTGAAGGTGACCAGTGCCCCAATCGCCCGGGAGCGCCAGGGACCCGCCAACGCCTTCCAGATCACCTTCCCCCAGGGCATCCTCTGGGGCCTCATCGGGTGCGCGATGTCATTCGGCCTCAGTCTCGTGGCCGAGCGCACACGCGGGACGTTCGTGCGGCTCCAGATGTCCCCCCTGTCGCGTGCACAGATCCTCGCCGGCAAGGCCCTGGCGTGCGTCGCGGCGATGCTGGTGGTGCAGGCACTCCTGTACGCCATCGGGTATGCGGTGTTCGGGGTTCGCCCTGGATCGTGGCTGCTGCTGGCGCTGGCCTCTCTGTCCGCGACAGTGGCGTTCTGCGGCCTGATGATGCTGGTGGCCACGCTGGGCCAGACCGAGCAGGCTGCATCGGGCACCGCGTGGGCGATTCTGATGCCGCTCTCGATGGTGGGCGGCGGCATGGTGCCCCAGTTCCTGATGCCCGCGTGGATGAGCGCGCTCGGGACCATCAGCCCCGTCACGTGGGCCATCCGCGCCATCGAAGGCGCCCTGTGGCGGAACTTCTCGCTGGTGGAGATGCTGGTGCCGTGCGGCGTCCTGGTGGCTGTCGGCCTCGTGTGCTTCGCAATCGGCACGCGACGGCTCACCTAGGTCTTGAGGTCTTGAGGTCTTGAGGTCTGCCTGTACACTTCAGGGCATGCGTGGAACGAGACTGGGAGTGGCGATCGCGGTGGCCGCGAGTATCGGGACGATGGCGCAGTCCGCCTCTCTCCTGCAACCGGCTGACCTCTACGAACTGCAGTCCGTCGGCGACGTGCAGCTGTCACCCACGGGCGCGGACCTGGCCTACTCGGTGACGTCCAATCGCGGGCCGGGCCGGCCGACGAGCAGTACCTGGCTGCGCGACCTGGCCTCCGGGGAGGTCGTGCGGCTCGAGAACGGATCCGGCCCACGCTGGTCGCGGGACGGGCAGCGGATCGCCTACTTCGGCAGAACGGATGAGGGATCCGGGCTGGTGGTCGCCTCGCGTCGCGGGGAGGCGCCGCGCCTGATTGCGCCCGTCGCCTCCACGAACCATCCCCTGCCGTCGTCCGGACAGAGCGTCGCCTGGTCACCCGATGGTCGGGCCCTCGCGTTCGTCTCCGCCGTCGACGGGCCCGAGAGCACGGCGGCTGACGGCGATCCGATGGTGATCACGCGCTACCTCTTCAAGCCGACCGCCACGGAAGGCCTCACCCGTTTCAACGACAACAAGCGCCTCCACCTCTTCGTGGTCGACGTGGCCACGCGGGCCGTTCGCCAGCTGACCGACGGCCCGCACTACGAGCACTCGATTGACTGGTCGCCGAACGGTGACCGGATCCTGTTCGTCTCCAACCGCGAGGCCAATCCCGACAAGGTGTTCAACTACGATCTGTTCACGGTCGACGTACGCTCGGGCGCCACCAGCCGCCTCACGACCACGAAGAGCGCCGAGTACTTTCCGGTGTTCTCCCCAGATGGGACGCGCATCGCCTTCAGCGGCACCACGCGCGACCTCACCTCCTCCGAGACGACGATGGAGGACACGCACGTGTGGGTGATGCGGTCCGACGGCACCGGGCGCGTGGAAGTCGGCAAGGGCATCGACAACCGGCAGGGCGCGCCGCGTTGGTCGTTCGATGGGCGTCGGCTGCTGTTCACCGTGCAGGAGCGCGGCAACGTCACCCTGATGGCGGCTGACGCTGCCACGGGCGCCACGCGGGCCCTGGTCGCCGCACGCGGCTCGGTGGGGGCCTTTTCCACCGGACGGGAAACACTGGCCTATGCGTTCTCCTCGCCGTCCTCGCCCGCCGAGCTGTATGTCGGCGGCTCCGACGGAACCGCGGCGTCCCAGGTCACCTCGCTCAACCGGGACCTGCTTGGCAGCCGCCAGATCGCGGAGGTGGAAGCGTTCACGTTCACCAACGACGGCGTGTCGGTGGAGGCGTTCCTGACCATTCCTCCAGCCGCACGCGGGGCGAAGCGGGCGTCGGTTCCCCTGATCGTGATGATCCACGGCGGACCGCACGGACAGCAGGGTCCCGCCTTCAACGCGAAGGCGCAGGCGTATGCCGGGGTCGGGTGGGCGTCACTGATGGTGAACTATCGCGGCTCCACCGGGTACGGCCAGCGGTTCACCGACGCGATCTTTCGCGACCAGAACGGCGGCGAGGCGCGTGACGTGGTTGCTGGCGTGGACGCGGCGCTGGCCAGGTACGCGTGGCTCGACGGCAGCCGCATGGGCATCGAGGGCGGCAGCTACGGAGGACAGCTCACGAACTGGATCATCACCAGGACGCCGCGGTTCAGGGCGGCCGTGCCCTCAGCCGGTATCTCGAACCTGGTCACGCAGAACTACCTGGCCTACTACCACGACTACCTGGCGGTCGAGTACGGCGGCTTCCCTCATGAGCGCGCGAGGAACGACGCGGAGGAGCGGCTCATCGTCGACATGCTGTGGGAGCGCTCGCCCATCCGCTATGCCAACGCGGTGAAGACACCGGTGCTGTTCGTGCACGGCGAGAACGACAACGACGTCCCCATCGAGGAAGCCGAGCAGTTCTACATCGCGCTGCACGATGTCGGCGTGGAGACCGTGATGCTCCGCTACCCCCGGGAAGGCCACGGCCTGCGCGAGACGAGGCACGTCGTCGACGCGCTGGAGCGATCCATCGCCTGGTACAAGAAGCACGGCCTTTAGAGCAGGCTCCAGGCTTCAGGCTCCAGGCTCCAGGCACTGAGCTGCTGGCGTGTTCGTGGTCCCGCGCGGCCCTGAGTGTCCTTCGTGTCCTTCGTGTCCTTCGTGTCCCGTGACGGGCTAAGATCGACGGGACATGCTGAAGCGCCAGACGGAGGGGTCGGTCATCTGCACGTCGTGCGGCGTGCTGGTCGGGGTGAACGACGACACCTGCTACAACTGCGGACGGCGGAACCCGGGACTGTGGGGGTACGGGCCGGCCCTGCGCCGGCTCGGCCAGGATCTGGGCTTCGTGCCGCTGGTGATGGGTGGCACCGTCACCTTGTACGTGCTGTCGCTGCTGCTGTCCGGCACGTCGATCCAGGGCTTCCTCTCCCCGAGCACCGAGGTGTTGTTCCTGCTCGGCGCCAGCGGCGCGTTGCCCGTGTTCCAGTACGATCGCTGGTGGACGGTGCTCACGGCCGGCTGGCTGCACGCCGGCGTGCTGCACGTGCTCTTCAACGTCATGTGGATCCGGCAGCTGGCGCCGGCGGTCGCGGATCTTTACGGCGCGGGCCGCATGGTGATCATCTACACTCTCGCCGGTGTCGCCGGCTTCACGGTGAGCTCGCTTGCGGGCATGTACCTGCCGCCGTTCCCCGTCATCGGCGGCGCGATGTTCTCGGTCGGGGCCTCGGCGCCGATCTTCGGACTGCTCGGCGCGCTCGTCTACTACGGTCGCCGCACGGGCAACAGCCACGCGGGCCAGGCCGGCCTGCAGTACGCGCTCTTCCTCGGCGTCTTCGGTCTCATCTTCCCCGGCGTGGACAACTGGGCGCACGCGGGCGGGTTCGCCGGCGGGTTCCTGGCCTCGCTCGTCCTCGATCCGCTCACCCGCGAGCGCATCGACCACATGGTGCTCGCGCTGGCCTGCCTGGTGCTCACCATCATCGCGCTCATCGCCTCGTTCGTCACGGCACTGCCCTATCTGATGCAGTGAACCGCGCATCATGGCGGTCCCACCAGGCCGCCGCTGATCCGGTTTCGCGGATTACGCTTCGGCCTCTTGAACCGGTCCCATGAGCAGTCCGGCACAGGCCACGGCCCGTCCCGGCATTCGTGTCCGGGATCCGGCAACGGCCCCAGGATCCGGTCGCTGGTCCCGCCCTCCGCGGTGACGAACCGTGATGCGAGTGACGACGACGGGGCATTCGAATTGCTCCTCCGCGACACGGGTTGCGTGTCGCAGCCTGCCGACGGCGTCCACGCGACGCCACAGGCTTCCTCGTGAGGAGGTTCTCGAATGAAGCGTTGGACCAACGTCGTGTGGGCCCTGGTGGCGATCCTCGGCTTCGGGGCCGCGCCGGCCTTTGCCCAGGGCGGCGGCGCAAGCTCCACCGGCAGCATCAGTGGCGTCGTGTCGGACGCGCAGGGCGGCGTGCTGCCCGGCGTGACCGTGACGGCCACCAGCCCGGCCCAGATCGGCCAGTTGACGGCCGTGACCAACGAAGCGGGCGTGTACCGCTTCCCCTCCGTGCCTCCCGGCGAGTACCGGCTGTCGTACGAGCTCTCCGGGTTCCAGAACGTCATCCGTGACGGCGTCCGGATCACCCTCGGGTTCAACGCGCAGGTGAACGTCTCGCTCAGCGTGGCGACGCTCCAGGAGACAGTCACCGTGAGCGGCCAGTCGCCGGTCATCGACACCTCGGCCACGCGCGTGCAGACCAACTACGACCAGCAGATGCTGTCGTCGCTGCCGAACGCCCGCGACATGTGGTCGCTGCTCGCGTCCACGCCGTCGGTGACCCTGAACCGCGTGGATGTCGGCGGCTCGACGATGGGCACGCAGACGACGTACTTCTCGTACGGCTACTCGGGCCAGAACCGGCCGCTCGTCGAGGGCATCAACACCACCGAGGGCACGTCGGCCGCGGGCTTCTACCTCGATTACGGCTCGTTCGAGGAGGTATTCATCGGGGCGGCGGGGAACTCCGCCGAGATGCCGAACCCCGGCGTGCTGACGCAGTTCGTCAGCAAGAGCGGCAGCAACACGCCGTCGGTGAGCGCCTATTACGACTTCGAGACCGAGGGCATCCAGAGCCGCAACCTGAGCGCCGATCAGACCCTCCCCACCCCCGGCACCATCATCCGCGAGGACGGCAATCGCCTCGCGTCCTACAAGAACCTCAACCTCGACGTGGGCGGCCCCATCGTCAAGGACAAGGTCTGGGGCTACTTCGCCTACCTGAACCAGCAGAACTCGGTGGCGGCGCCCCCGTCGGGCAGCTTCCTGGACGGGACGCCCTTCGATACGAAGCTGGTGAACTACACCGGCAAGGGCACGTACCAGCTGAACCAGAACAACCGGTTCATCGGCTATCTGCAGCACGGCACCAAGCAGCAGCCGAACCGGACCGACAGCAGCAACCGCCTCGGCGCCCCGGTGCACATCACGGCCGATTCGACGGTGCTGCAGGACTCCCCGAGCTGGGTGTACAAGGGCGAGTGGAACGGCACGATCAACCAGAACATGTTCGCGGAGTTCCGGGCGGGGCAGTTCGGCTACAACTTCGGCCTCGACAGCAACACCGCCGACACGCGCTACGAGTCCCTGGACACCAACACCATCCTCGGTGGCGGCCGCGGCTGGCTCCTCAAGCGCCGGCGCAATCAGTACACGGGTGCGCTCAGCTACTTCAAGGACAACTTCGCCGGCGGATCGCACAACTTCAAGATCGGTGGCGAGTACCTCGACGAAACCGGCGAGACGCTGTGGAACCAGTACTACGCGGACAACGTGATCCACTTCGTGCGCGGGGACCTGCGCAACGGCGTCGGTGCCACGACGCCGGCCTCGGTCCGGCTGGGCAACAACGCGGACAGCCTGAACGCGCTGGCGAGCACCAGTTTCTTCGTGACCGACACGTGGCAGGTGAATCGCCTGACCTTGAACCTGGGCGTCCGCTTCGACCGCTACCGCGTGTGGCTGCCGGCGCAGTCGCTGCCCGCCGGCCGGTTCGTGCCGGCGCCGCTCGACTTCGCCGAGGTCTCCGAGGTGGTGGCCTTCAATCACTTCGTCCCCCGCCTCGGCGCCACCTACGACCTGTCGGGCGACGGCAAGACGGTGCTCAAGGCGAACTGGGGACGCTTCTACTTCAATACGGGCGTCAACCTGGCCGACTCGGTGAATCCCAACACGGCCAACCAGTACGCGGACTACACGTGGAACGACCTCAATGGCGACCGCGTGTATCAGAACGGTGAGGAGGACGTGCTCGAGACGCGATTCGGCGGCGTGGCCAACGCGAGCATCGATCCGAACCTGAACAACTCGTATACCGACGAGGCGTCGTTCTTCGTGGAGCGCGCGCTCCTCCAGGACCTCGGCCTCCGCGTCGGCTACGTCTACAAGAAGGACAACGACGGGTGGCAGCAGGTCAACGCGCTCCGGCCGTTCGACGCCTTCAACGTGCCGGTCACGGTAGTCGACCCGGGCGTCGACGGCGTCTACGGCAACGGCGACGACGCGACCATGCAGGCGTTCAACCTGGATTCCACCGCGCGCGGTTCGAGCCAGGTGACAACGAACATCCCGGGCTACGAGGGCACCTACAAGACCCTGGAGTTCTCGGCCAACAAGCGCTACGGCAACCGCTGGTCGATGGTGGCCTCCTACTCCTACACGTGGACCCAGGAGTACGGCAACCTGTACTTCAACAACCGCTTCGGCACGGCCGTCAGCCAGTTCGCGTTCTTCGGCAGCTACCCGACGAACCCGAACGAGCAGACGTTCAACGACTTCACCAACTGGAATGCGAAGTTCAGCGGCACGATCGACGCCGGGTGGGACGTGCGGGTGACGCCGATGCTTCAGGTGCAGAGCGGCGCGCCCTACGGGCGGTTCTTCCAGACCCGCGCGGGCGAGCTGAACTACGGCAACCAGCTGATGCTGGCCGAGCCCATCGGGACGCGGCGGCAGGAGACGGTCAGCGTGTTCAACGTGCGCACCGAGAAGCAGCTCCGCTTCGGGGACCGTGCCCGTGTGGGCCTGTTCCTCGACCTCTACAACCTGATGAACGCCAACACGGCGGTCAACATCAACTGGCGTTCCGGCGCGTCGTTCGACAAGGCGACGACGGTGCTGCCGCCGCGCATCGCGAAGTTCGGCGTGAAGTTCAACTGGTAGCACGAAGGGCACGAAGGGCAGGCAGCCTTTCCAGGAACACGAAGAAAGGCAGGACGGCCGTCCGGGGCACACATCCCCGGGCGGCCGTTCTGCTGTACGGACCATTCGTAAAAAACGATGAATCGCGCGAACCCCCACGTCTCCGGGCGCTTCCGGCAGGCCGGGGCTGGATTGTGCCGGTGATCCGGCACGGCTTCCGAAACTTGGACGGGGCACGTCCAAAATTTTGGAAAACTGAATGGATGAGATTGCCCCTTTCGGCCGTATTCTCGTCAGCCACCCCTCCCTCACCGGTTTGAACGATGGTACAAAAGCTGCTTTTCGTAGGGACCAATCGCTTGTTTTCAGGGCCGAATGCCGGTGGTCCTCCCATCGGCATTTCCGGCGTTGGAGGATGGGATGACAAGAGCCGCGTTCGTTGTGGCGGTGCTGGCCCTGCTGGTGGGGGCGCCCGCATTCGCACAGCAGCAGACGGGTGAAATTTTTGGCCGGGCGGTGGATGCCTCAGGCGCCGTCCTGCCGGGCACCACCGTGACGGTGTCCGGGCCCGCACTGCTCCAGCCCCGCGTGGCGACCACGTCGGAAACGGGGTCGTACCGCTTCCCGGAACTCCCCATCGGCACGTACACGGTGGTGTTCGAGTTGCCGGGGTTCCGCACGATTCAGCGCACCGACGTGCGCATCACCATCGGCTTCTCGGCGCAGATCAACGCCGAGATGGAGCTCTCGACGGTCCAGGAGACCGTGACGGTGACCGGTGAGAGCCCGCTCATCGACACGAAGGCCACCGGCACCAAGACATCGTTCGATCTCGAGCAGCTGCAGAACCTGCCCTCCGCACGCGACCCCTGGGTGATGCTCGAGCGCTCGCCCTCCATCGCGATGGACCGCGTGAACGTGGGCGGCAGCCAGTCGGGCCAGCAGAGCAACTACGTCGCCCGCGGCGCGGCCACCGGGAACAACAAGTGGTCGGTGGACGGCGTCGACATCACCGACATGTCGGCGACGGGCGCCTCGCCGATGTACTACGACTTCGACATGCTCGAGGAGATGCAGGTCACGACGGGCGGCGCGGACGTGACGCAACAGACGGGCGGCGTCGGCATCAACCTGGTCACTCGTGGCGGCACGGACCGCCTCCGCGGCTCGGGCCGCTTCCTCGTCACCGACGACAACTTCCAGGCTGACAACATCGACGACGAGGTGCGGGCGGCCGGCGCGGGCTCGGGCGCCCCCATCCAGAACATCCAGGACTACGGCTTCGAGGTAGGTGGCCCGATCCAGCGCGGCAAGCTCTGGTACTGGGGCAGCTACGGCACGCAGGACATCAAGGTCGGCGTGGTGGGCTTCTACAAGGACACCCCGACCTGCCGTCCGACGCCGCCGACCGACACCGATGGGCTGCGCAACTGCCTCGAGACCGACCTCACGACCCTCAACAACTACAACTGGAAGATCACCTACGCGCCGTTCCAGGGCAACCGCTTCGGCTTCCAGAACACCTGGGCCGAGAAGGTGCGCAACGCGCGCGACGCCTCCAACACCCGGCCGATCGAGACGACGTACCGCCAGAAGGCCGTGGACAGCTCGTTCGGCACCTTCGGCTGGCTCACGGGCCCGACGCCCTTCTGGAAGGCGAGCGATCAGCACGTCTTCAGCGACAAGCTGCTCGTCGACGTCCAGTGGGCGCACGTGGGCAACAACTTCGTGCTCGACTTCCACGAGGACTCGCTGGCGGACGTGCAGCCCCGCCTGGAGACCACGACCGGCGTGTGGAGCCGCTCCTATCAGCAGTCCGTGTTCCTGCGCCCGACCAACAGCCTCGACGCGCTGGCCAACTACTTCCAGCCCAACACGCTCGGCGGCGACCATGCCTTCAAGCTCGGCATGCGGTGGCGCAGTGCCCACTCCACGAGCACCAACCACTGGGGCGGCAACGCCGTGGCGCGCTACACCAACGGGGTTCCCAACTCGGTGGACGTCTACCGTGACGGCTACTCCGTCTCGCACCTCGACACGTGGGCGTTCTTCGCACAGGACACCTACACGGTGAAGCGGGCGACCTTCTCGCTCGGGTTCCGCCTGGATCGGCAGAGCGACAGGGCCGAGGCCGCCACGGTGCCGGCCAGTCCGATGGCGCCCACGCAGCTGCCGGCGATCGACTTCCCCGGCCTCGAGGCGGGCGTCACGTGGACGAACTTCTCGCCGCGCCTCGGGTTCAACTACGACCTGTCGGGCGAGGGACGCACCGTGGCCAAGGCCTCGTACGCGATGTACTGGGGGCAGATGGCACCGGGCCAGCTCTCGAGCCTGCTCTCGAACACCGGCGCGACGCAGGTCCGCTATCCGTGGGCCGACACCAACGGTGACGGGTTCGTGCAGACCGGCGAGATCAACTACAGCACGATCCTGGCGGCCAGCAGCACCTACAACCCGGCCAATCCCTCGAACTTCCGCACGCTCGCCGAGATCGATCCGGACGTGCAGAACGATCGCACCAACGAGTTCATCGTCGGCCTCGACCACCAGATCGGGCGGGACTTCGGCGTGGGCGCCAGCTACATCTGGCGGAAGTACGACAACTTCCTGTGGCAGGACCGCATCGGCCTGACCAGCGCGAACTACCTGCCGGTCAATTACACGCCGGCCACCTGCCCGTCGACCGCGCGCTGCGACACCGTGACGTACTACCAGCCGAACGTCCAGACGGCGGGCCTGCCGTTCATCTACACGAACGTGCCGGATCGCTACCGCAACTACAACGGCTTCGAGCTGACCGCCGCCAAGCGGATGTCGAACCGCTGGTCCGCGAACGTGAGCTACGCCTACAACGACGCCGTGGACTACTGGGACTCGCCCAACGCCTACGAGGACCCCAGCAACATCGAGCAGCAGAACGGCGCGCAGTACGCGCCGGAGCAGACGGGCAGCGGCATCACGGGCATCTTCACCAACGCGAAGTGGCTGTTCAAGGCGAGCGGCCTGTGGAACACCCCGCTGTGGAACATCAACCTGTCGGCCTTCTACAACAGCCGCCAGGGCTTCCCGTTCCCGCAGTCGATCCTGAGCCCGAACCGCATCAACGGCGCGGGGCAGGTGCAGGTGCTGCTCGACAGCCTCGGTGACGTGCGGAACGACACGCTGCAGACGCTCGATCTGCGCATCGATCGGCCGTTCACGTTCGGGCGGACGCGCCTGATGCCGTCCATGGAGCTGTTCAACCTGACGAACGTCAACACCGTGCTGTCGCGCAACCGCAACCAGGCCGCGACCAACGCGAACCAGATCAGCGGCATCGTCGCGCCGCGCGTCATCCGCTTCGGCGTGCGGGTGACGTTCTAGGCGGACCTGCGGTCCGTCGGCCTGCGGCAGGGAACGGCAACGGGCGGGTCCGAGGGCACTTCCTCGGTCCCGCCCGTCGCGTATCGGACTACTGTCCCTGCCCCATCGAGTATCCCGGCTCCCCGCCGAAGGTGTACAGGTGCTCGGTCTTGATGAAGTCCACCCCGGCCGCCGACAGGCCCTGGAGCAGGCTCACGACGTCGGCGTTCGTCAGCCGCCGATCCGACCAGCCGACGAAGCGGCAACGCCAGTGATCGGTGCAGAACGTCTCGGGGTGGCCGTCCGGCCATACCTTCACGCCGCGGTTCGTGATCATCTGAAGGGCGAGCGCACCGCTCGGCACCGCACGCACTCGGTCCGCCAGCACCGGCGGCGGCACGTCCGCCGCGTGAACGAACACGTCCACGCCAGCCAGTCCCTTTGACGCAGGCCGACGCCGGTAGGGCGGCACGGGTACCGCCCCGGGTGTGCCGCCGCCCGGCGCGTAGGCCGCGGCGGGCAGCAGGGTGGGCCGCTCGCCCAGGCGCTCGATCACGGCGTCTGCGAAGTCCCGGGTCCCTGCCAGCCGTGACGAGGTCGTCGCCCGGTAGATGTCGCGCGTGTGGATACCGTCCTCGATGGTCCGCAGCCAGGCGTTGTGGACGCGCGTGGCGATCGCGGGCTGGCCGATGTGCACCAGCATCTGGACCGCCGCCATGAGCAGCCCCGACGGGTTGGCGACGTCGCGCCCCGCGATGTCCGGAGCCGAGCCGTGGACAGCCTCGAACATGGCCACGTGCTCGCCGATGTTCGCCGAGCCGGCCATGCCGACCGAACCGGCGATCTCGGCGGCGACGTCGGACAGGATGTCCCCATAGAGGTTCGGCAGGACGATGACGTCGAAGTCTTCGGGACGGTCGGCGAGCCGCGCCGCGCCGATGTCCACGATCAGGTGGTCGTGTGCGATGTCGGTATACTCCTGCGCCACCTCGTTGAAGATGCGATGGAACAGCCCGTCGGTCATCTTCATGATGTTGTCCTTCGTCATGCAGGTCACCTTGCGGCGTCCCGCCCGCCGGGCGTACTCGAAGGCGTATCGCACGATCCGCTCGGTTCCCGGGACCGAAATCAGCTTCAGGCACTGCACGACATCGTCGGTCTGGCGGTGCTCGATCCCCGCGTAGAGGTCTTCCTCGTTCTCGCGGACGATGACGACGTCCATGTTCGGGTGGCGCGTGGGCACGAACGGCGCAAAGGCGCGGCACGGCCGCACGTTGGCGAAGAGGCCCAGCGTCTTCCGCACCGTCACGTTCAGGCTCTTGAAGCCGCGGCCCTGCGGCGTCGCGACGGGCGCCTTCAGGAAGACCCGGGTGCGGCGGAGCGACTCCCAGGCGGCGGACTCGATGCCCGCGGAGGCGCCGCGCGCATACGCGGCCTCGCCGACGACGATGGACTCGGGGCGGATGGCGGCGCCGGCCGCCTCGAGCACGCGCAGGGTGGCCGCCATGATCTCGGGGCCGATGCCGTCACCGACGGCGACGGTGATGGGGGTCGCGGCCTGCAGGCGCAGGCCGGTGTCGGATGCTGGTGTCGGGAATGCGTAGGTCATGGCAGGCAGCGTAGCAAGGCCAGACCCATAAGAAAAATTGGAAGATGTGATTAATCATATAGATTTTTATCTATGCATATCTCGCTGCACCAGCTGCGCATCCTCGACGTCGTCGCCGAGGAGGGCGGCATCACACGGGCAGCCGCACGGCTGCACCTGACCCAGCCGACGCTGTCGATACAGCTGAAGCAGCTGTCGGAGGCGGTCGGCGAACCGCTGTTCGAGCAGGCGGGCCGCCGGCTGTACTTGAGCGAGGTGGGCCACCAGGTCCGCGCCACGGCCCGGGCCATCGCGCACGAGCTCGAGGCGCTCGAAGCCCGTCTGGCCGCCCGTCGCGGCATCGAGCAAGGCCGGTTGCGGATGGCGGTGGTGACCACGGCCGAGTACTTCGTGCCGCGGCAGCTCGGGGAGTTCCAGCGCGCCCACCCCGGCATCGAGGTGTCCCTGCAGGTGCTGAACCGTGCGGACGTGATCAGGCGCCTCGAGGCGAGCGCGGACGACCTCTACCTGATGACGCGGCCCCCGGACGACCGCCTGATCCGCGCCGAGTTGGTCGGGCGCAACCCGCTCCTGCTCGCGGCAGCGCCCGACCATCCCTGGGCGACGCGCCGGCGGATTCCGGTCAAGGCCCTGCGCGGTGAGGCACTGGTGATGCGTGAGGCGGGATCCGGCACCCGCCTCACCACCGAGGAGTGGCTGCGGACCCGAGGCGTCGGGCTCCGCACCCGCCTGGAGCTGGGCAGCAATGAGGCCGTGAAACAGGCCGTGCGGGGTGGCTTCGGACTGGCGGTGCTGTCGGCGCACGCCCTGCTCCAGGAGATGCAGCACGGCCTCATCATGCCGCTGGACGTCGCTGGCTTCCCGATCCCGTCGCGCTGGCACCTGGTGAGCCGCGTCGGTCGCCCCCTGTCGCCCGTCGCCGAGGTGTTCCGCGGCTATCTGAAGCGCGACGCGATGCCGGCGCTCGCCAGGACCATCGAGGTCCACCTGTCGAGGCGTACCGGTCCCGCCCGATCCGCGCACGGCGTCGCACGAGGGTGAGCGGGCCGGCCCCGCACGGTGCCGTCAACCCCGCAGGCACCCGGGGCGCGACGCGCGGCGCTACGGGGCCGAAGGCACCGCCCCAATGCGACCGTTGGCGTGTTCGTCCTCGAGCCACGCCGCAATCCGTTCGCGCGTCCAGCGATGGTCGTCGTTCAGGTGGACGAGGATGGCGGCCAGGCTGAGCGTCTTGCGACACCCCTCGGCCGGGCAGCGACGGATGGTGCCCTCGAGACAGTCGAAGAACCACTCGAGATCCTTCGTCGGCCGTGTGCCGTCCGGGTTGTCGGGCAGCCGGTACATGCCCTCGTACGCCGCCCCCAGGGCACACGAGGCGTGGCGTCCCTTGAAGTAGTCGCCAAAGGCCTGCTCGTGCCGCCGGGACGCGCCGGCCCGGATGAACGCCGCCAGCTCCTTCTCGCCGTGGTGCTCGGACATGTCAGGCCTCACTTCGTTCGGTAGGCCTCGCTTCGCTCGGTAGGCGGCGCGGCTGATGCCGCGCCGTAGGCCTCGCCGCTACGCGGCGAGGTCGGTCCTACCGCGCGCGTAGCGCGCGGCCTACCGAAGGCCTACCGCAGGCCTACGGCACCGCAGGTGCCGCCTATTCAAGGCCTACCGCAGGCCTACGGCACCGCAGGTGCCGCCTGCCCTCAGAAGCCCTTCCCCAACCGCTCCTGCAACTTCTCCCGGTAGCCCCGGCTGAGCGTGAGGCGTGTGCCGTTGTGGAGGACGACCACGTACTCCCCGTTGAACCAGGGCTGCAGTTCCTTGATGCGATCGCTGTTCACGATCCGCGAGCGATGGATGCGCACGAACTGCCGGCCGTCCAGTCGCCCCTCCATGTTGTTCATCGTTTCGCGGAAGAGGTGCGAGTCGCTGGCCAGGTGCAGCCGCACGTAGTTGCCCGCGGCCTCCACCCACTCGATGTCGTCCGTGCGCAGGAAGAAGACACGGCCGCCCGACTTCACGACCAGCCGGTCCATGCGCTGCGGCTCGGGCTTGACGTCCTGCACCAGCGCCATGAGCCGCTTGCCCAGGTCACCGGCGCGCCGCCGCTCGACGTGGGCACGCGCGTGCTGCAGCGTCTGCTGGAACCGATCGCGCCCAAACGGCTTCAGCAGGTAATCGATGGCATGCACTTCGAAGGCCTTGAGCGCGTACTCGTCGTACGCGGTGACGAACACCACCGCCGGCATCCGCTCGGCCCCGACATGCTCCACCACACCGAACCCGTCGCAGGCGGGCATCTGCACATCGAGGAACACCAGGTCGGGCTGGTGCGACTGGATGGCCGAGATGGCCTGCGACCCGTCCGCGCACTCGCCGACCAGCTCGATGTCCTTCTCCTGCCCGAGCAGCCCGACCAGGCGCTCACGGGCCATGGGCTCATCGTCCACCACCATCGTTCGAATCTTGTTCACGCAGCCCCCTCCACGGCCTGCACCCCCACACCCTCGTCCTCGACGTCCACCAGCGGAATGGCAATCAACACCAGCAGCCCGCCTTCGGCCGGCTGCCGGAATTCAAAGCGGTGGAGCGACCCGTAGAGGTGCTCCAGCCGCGAGCGCGTGTTCGACAGCCCGATCCCCCGGTTGAAGTCCGAGAGACGCGCCGCCGAGAGCCCGACGCCGTTGTCCTGGACCGCGAGTTCGAGCATGGTCCCGACCCGGCGGGCCCGGATCCTGATGGTGCCTGGCGCCGGGCGCGGCCCGATCCCGTGCTTGATGGCGTTCTCGACGAGCGGCTGCAGCACCAGGTTCGGGACCAGCGCGTCGAACGTGTCCGGGGGCACGTCGAACTTCACGGTGAGACGGTCGCGGAAGCGGGTTTGTTCGATCTCCAAGTACTTGGAGAGGAAATCCAGTTCTTCCTTCAGCGACACTTCCTGCACGCCCACGGTCTGGAGGGAGATGCGCAGCAGGTCGCTCAGGCGCGCGATCATGGCGTCGGCGGCCTCGACATCACGGTGCATGAGCGCGGAAATGGTGTTCAGCGTGTTGAAGAGGAAGTGCGGCTGCAGCTGACGCTGCAGCGACTGGAGCTGGGCCTCCACCAGCCGCGTCTCGAGCTGGCTCGCCTTCAGCGCCCGCGTCTGTGCCTCGCGATGGTAGGCCAGCGCATGGCTCAAGCCGACGATGGCCCAGTAAGTCATCATCTCCCAGTCGAAGTTCAGGAAGAACATGCGCTGGGCTTCCATGCGCCAGTCCGTGTGCTCCCCGATCGCCCAGTACGTGGCCAGCCGCGTGGCCACCGCCATCGCGATGTGCAGCGTCGTCGCGGCGAACACGCCGGCCACGTGCGCCGGGAGCGAGACCGTCCACGACTGCCGGTCCAGCGGGAAGCGGCGCGACAACCACAGGATGCCCGGCGCGAGGCACGCCCACGAGTACCAGTAGCCCAGGTTCAGTACGAACAGCACCGCGAACGGCGCCGGCTTGTCGCCGAACGTGGCCACGAAATAGAAGGCCTGTGACGCGGAGAAGAACGTCAGCGCCGTCGCGACGCCGAAGATCGTGAGCGGCCGGATCCGCACGTGGGACTCGCTGGACATGCTCCGACTATCCGCGCCTTCCGGCGCCGGATCAAGCAGGGAGTCACTGGTCCCACCATTGGTACCAGTCGGGCCTCGCAGTGGTCGCAGGCGAACAGCGCTGTCCGGAAGCGGAACGGAAATGAGACGTGCCGCCATGGGTCACTGACGGCTGTGCAGTACACATGCCGGAACGGCGCGGGGAGCGGGCCGCCCCGCCGGGGCCTACGACGGCAACGCCGACGCCTGCAGCATCAGGAAGCCCAGCGGAGGCACCGTGAGGGCGAGCGATTGCTCGAAGCCGTGCGCCGGTATGGCCTCCGTGCCCACCTCGCCCATGTTGCCCAGGTTGCTGCCACCGTAGGCCTCGGCGTCGCTGTTGAGCACCTCGCGGTAGGCGCCCGCGGCCGGCACGCCGATGCGATAGCGATGGCGCGGCACGGGGGTGAAGTTCACGAGCGCCACGATCGTGTCGGCCTCGTCGGTCGCGCGCCGCACCAGCGAGACGATGCTGTGCTCGTGGTCGTGACAATCGATCCACTGGAACCCGCGGGGCTCGTCGTCCTGCATCCACAACGCCGGCTCTGCCGCGTAGACGGTGTTCAGGTCCCGCACCCAGCGCTGCAGGCCCGCGTGCCTCGCGTCACCCAGCAACGGCCAGTCGAGCTGCCAGTCGTGGTTCCACTCACGCCACTGGCCGATCTCGTCGCCCATGAACAGCAGCTTCTTGCCCGGGTGCACGAACATGTAACCGTACAGCGCACGGAGCGTCGCGTGCCGCTGCCAGACGTCGCCCGGCATCTTGTCCACGAGCGACCGCTTGCCGTGCACGACTTCGTCGTGCGAGAACGGCAGCACGAAGCGCTCGCTGTAGGCGTACATCATCGAGAACGTGATCCGGTTGTGGTGCCACTTCCGGTGGATCGGATCGTGGGCGGTGTAGTCGAGCATGTCGTGCATCCAGCCCATGTTCCACTTGTAGGTGAAGCCCAGCCCTCCGAGGTGCACGGGACGCGTCACGCCGGGCCACGACGTGGATTCCTCGGCGAAGACCGGCACGCCCGGGCACTCTCCTTCGATCAGGACGTTCAGCTGCTTGAGGAACTCGATCGCCTCGAGGTTCTCGCGGCCGCCGAACCGGTTGGGCACCCACTGCCCGGCCTGCCTGGAGTAATCCAGGTACAGCATCGATGCGACCGCATCTACACGCAGGCCGTCGATGTGGAACTCCTCGATCCAGTAGAGCGCGTTCGACAGCAGGAACGACCGCACCTCGTGCCGGCCGTAGTTGAAGACGAGCGTGCCCCAGTCCTGGTGCTCACCCTGGCGCGGGTCGGCGTGCTCGTACGCGGCCGTCCCATCGAAGCGCGCGAGGCCATGCTCGTCCTTGGGGAAGTGGCCGGGCACCCAGTCGAGGATGACCCCGAGGCCGGCCTGGTGGCAGGCGTCGACGAACGCCTTGAAGTCCTCGGGCGGGCCGAAACGGCTGGTCGGCGCGAAGAAGCCGATGACCTGGTATCCCCAGGATCCGGTGAACGGGTGCTCCATCACCGGCAGCAGCTCGATGTGCGTGAACCCCATCTGCTTCGCGTACGGCACGAGCTCGGCGGCCATGTCGCGGTAGGTCAGCAGCCGCCCGTCCGGTGACCGGCGCCAGCTGCCCAGGTGCACTTCATAGACGGACATCGGGCGGCCGACCCACCGCCCGCAACCCGGACGTGCCTGCATCCACGCCTCGTCCGCCCAGGCGTAGTCGCCGCCGCTCCACACCACGGACGCCGTACGCGGAGGGGTCTCGAAGTATCGGCCGAAGGGATCCGCCTTGAGGACGATGCGGCCGTCGGCGCCGGCCACCTCGAACTTGTAGCAGTCGCCGACGCCGAGGTCGGGGATGAAGATCTCCCAGTAGCCGCTGGTGCGCGCCCGCATCGGGTGCACGCGGCCATCCCACCGGTTGAAGTCCCCGACGACGCTGACGCGGCGCGCGCTCGGGGCCCAGACGGCGAAGTGGACGCCCCGACGGATGCCGTGGGTGATGGGTCGCGCGCCAAGCCGATCCCACGCGCGGACGTGCGTGCCTTCGGCCAGCAGGTGCAGGTCGAAGTCGGTCAGGACGGGCCCGTACCGGTAGGGGTCGTCGAGGTCGAACGCCTGGCCGGCCTCGTCGATGACCCGCAGCCGGTAGTCGGAGCCCTCCCGCGCCTGCCCCGGCAGAACAACGGCGAACAGCCCCGCGCCGTCCACACGGTCCATGGGTCCCACCACGTCGCCGGCGGGTGTGACGATCGTGATCCCACGGGCCCGCGGCCAGAAGGCCCGGATCGCGAGCCCACTACCGACCTCGTGGGGCCCGAGCACGCCAAACGGATCAGGATGGCGTCCACGGATGAGGGCCTGGACATCGTCAGGGCGCATGGCCGCATTGTACAGACAGGAGACAGGAGACAGGAGACGGGAGACAGGAGGCAGGAGACAGGAACCCGGAACCCGCCGGGAGCCCGAACGCTCGAGGGAACCGATAGACTAGACGCGTGACTACTGCTGCCCTCCTGACGAAGCTGTCCCTCGATCCGGTGAACCCCGGCGCCTGCACCGGGCCTGACGGCTGGGTTCGCGAGACGGACGGCCACCGGCTCACGTCGTTCAACCCCACGACGGGCGACCCCATCGCGACGGTGATGCTCGCCAGCCCGGCCGCCTACGATCGGGCGGCCGCGGCCGCGGCCGATGCGTTCCGGACGTGGCGGGACCTGCCCGCACCCAAACGGGGCGAGCTGGTGCGGGATCTGGGCAATGCGCTCCGGGTGGTCAAGGAGCCGCTGGGCGATCTGGTCTCCCTCGAAATGGGCAAGATCCGGGCGGAGGGCCATGGCGAAGTGCAGGAGATGATCGACATCTGCGACTTCGCCACGGGACTGTCGCGGCAACTCTACGGGCTGACGATCGCGTCCGAACGCCCGGGGCACCGGATGATGGAACAGTGGCACCCGCTGGGCGCCGTGGGGGTCATCACGGCGTTCAACTTCCCCGTGGCGGTGTGGTCGTGGAACGCGGCCCTTGCGGCGGTGTGCGGCGACACGGTGGTGTGGAAGCCGGCGGAGCCCGTGCCGCTCACCGCCATCGCCGTGCAGCACATCGCCAATCGCGTGATGGCCGATCACGGTGTGCGTGGCATCTTCACGCTGGCGGTCGGCACGGGACGCACGATTGGTGAGGCGATGCTGCACGACCACCGCCTGCCGCTCATCTCGTTCACCGGCTCCACGGCCGTCGGTCGCCATGTGGCGCAGACGGTGGCCGGGCGGTTCGGCCGGACGATCCTCGAGCTCGGCGGCAACAACGCCATCATCGTCGCGCCGGACGCGAACCTGGACATGGCCGTGCGCGCCATCCTGTTCGGCGCCGTCGGCACCGCGGGACAGCGCTGCACGTCCACGCGCCGCATCATCGCGCACGCCAGCATCGCCGGCACCCTGGTGGAGCAACTGGAGCGTGCGTACGGGCAGGTGAAGATCGGCGATCCGCTGGTGTCGGGCACGCTGATGGGCCCTCTCGTGAGCGCGCAGGCCGTGGACCAGATGCAGGCCGCGCTCGCGCAGGCGGTCGCCGAAGGCGGCACCGTCGTCTACGGTGGCCAGCGCCGCCCCGACATCGGGCCGCACTTCGTCGAGCCGGCCATCGTCCGGATGCCGGCCCAGAGCGATGTCGTGCGGACGGAGACGTTTGCGCCGATTCTCTATGTGCTCGAGTACGAGCGGTTCGAGGACGCGGTGGCGCTGCACAACGACGTACCGCAGGGGCTGTCGAGCGCGATCTTCACCGAGCACATGCGGACCGCCGAGGAGTTCCTGTCCGCGCACGGGTCGGATTGCGGGATCGCGAACGTGAACATCGGCACCTCGGGCGCCGAGATCGGCGGCGCCTTCGGCGGGGAGAAGGAGACCGGCGGCGGTCGCGAATCGGGCTCGGACGCGTGGAAGGGCTACATGCGCCGGCAGACGAACACCGTGAACTGGTCCACGAACCTGCCGCTCGCCCAGGGCATCACGTTCGGGTAACCCTCGGGTGCAGGGTGCAGGGGTGCAGAGTGCAGGGTGCGGTGCGGCGTGCGGAGT